>Ga0153975_1000010_pt1 | contig 202318 bp, 174 predicted proteins | sample TSGA059MetaG_FD_104694 | JGI IMG/M metagenome (GOLD analysis project Ga0153975, IMG submission 104694) | Attine ant fungus gardens microbial communities from Georgia, USA - TSGA059 MetaG | ecosystem: Host-associated > Fungi > Mycelium > Unclassified | place: USA: Georgia, Yuchi Wildlife... | reverse complement strand
TCGGGTCGTTAGCTCAGTTGGTAGAGCAGTTGACTTTTAATCAATTGGTCGCAGGTTCGAATCCTGCACGACCCACCAATGTAAGAAGGCGCCCTAAAGGCGCCTTTTTGCTATGTGCGATTCTGGCTGACCGAAAAAGAGGGTCAGCCACTACAGGCTGGTGAATCGCATATCGCGCCGGGTTTCGTAGGGGACGACCGCTTTTCTGGTCGTCCCTGGTTTTCGAGCCGGTGAATCGCATATCGCGCCGGGTTTCGTAGGGGACGACCGCTTTTCTGGTCGTTCCGGATTTGGCGCGCAATTCCCCCAACTTTACTGGTCACCCTGCCCCTCTTTGCACTTTCTTATCACTCCTTTTACGCTTTAGCGCCTCAAGTCTTATGCGATCCCGTCCGATAACCCGTATTGGTTAATGACAAAGGAGACAGAGATGAGCACTATCGGCAGCAGTAGCAGCGTCGCCAGCAGTTCAGGCAGCGGCAGCTCAGCTTCACAAACCACCAGCATCACCAAGCAAATCATCGCGCTGGAAAACCAGCTTAAAAGCCTGAGTGACGACCATGAGCTGACGGATGAGCAGAAGTCTGAGCAGCAGCAGATGATCGAAGGCCAGATTGCGATGCTGCAGGCCCAGCTGGCGCAAATCCAGCAGCAGCAGGCGGAAAAAGCGGCGGAAAAGCAGGAAGCGAGTAAGCAGCCTGATAGCGGCAGCAGTAAAGTTGCTGACGGCGTTAACCGCCCAACGGCAACCAATACGCTGAACGTTTATATCTAAAACGGCGGCGCACTGGCACGCTGTTGCGTCAGCAGTTCCGCCTGCTGACGCACTTCCTGCCAGATAGCTTCTGCCGCAGGCGTCAGCGAGCGATTTTTACGCCGTATCAGCATAATGGTGCGATTTATTTCCGGCAGAATGCGCTTGACCATCAGCGGCCTGCCCTGCGGTAACGGCAGCGCCAATGCAGGCAAAATGCTGATACCAATCCCTGCTTCCACCATCGGGTAAAGCGTGGCCGGATGGCCAATCTCCTGGGCGATTTCCGCCTGCACCTGCTGCACGCGCAGTGCCTCATCAATTAGCACCCGGCTACCGGACGCATAATCCTGTAATACCAGCGTGCGCTGATTCAGCATATGCCAGTGGATGGTCGCCTGCGCTGCCAGCGGGTCATCCTGACGGCACAGCAGCAGAAAGGGTTCATCGAGGATCGCCTCCGACTCCAGATCGTCGGCCTGCAGCGGCCCGACGACAATACCAAAATCCACTTCCGCATTGCGAATGCTTTGCAGCACCCACTGCTGAGGACGGTCGCGCAGCATCACTTTGATCTCCGGGTAATGCAGCTGCCCAGCCGCCAGGCACTGCGGCATCAGATGTGCGGAGATGGTCTGGCTGGCGGCCACACGCACCGTCCCGCTGCGCTGCTGCCCGTAGCTGCGCACATCCAGCAGCGTGTTGTTCAGCTCCTCTAACAGGCGTTCAAGGCGGCTGGCGAGCTGCTCACCTGCTTCGGTCAGCAGCACTTCACGGGTAGTGCGATCCAGCAGGCGAATACCCATTTCGTTTTCCAACTCTTTAATGCTATGGCTGACGGCAGACTGGCTCAGGCCAATCAGCTGCCCCGCCTGGCTGAAACTGCCCTGCTGGGCCACGGCAACAAACACGCGCAGCTGACGAAGCGTATAATTCATCGATTTTGCTCATATATGAATTCAATAAATCAATTTTATTTCTAAACCTCGTCAGCGCACAATAGCCGCATGTTTTTTTAACCAGGCATTAACATGCGTATTTTTCGTATCGACCCACTGATGTTGAAACTGATTATCACCGTGCTGCTGGCCTCTTTCCTGCCTGCGCGCGGCCATTTTGTTGATTTCTTTGAGTGGCTGACTACCGCCGCGATCGCCCTGCTGTTCTTTATGCACGGCGCCAAGCTGTCGCGGGAGAAAATCATCGCCGGCGGCGGCCACTGGCGTCTGCACCTGTGGGTGATGTTCAGCACCTTCGTCATGTTCCCGGCGCTGGGCATGCTGTTTGTCTGGTGGCATCCGCTTAATCTCAGCACCGAGATTTATACCGGCTTTATGTATCTGTCGATCCTGCCGGCTACCGTTCAGTCATCGATTGCCCTGACCTCTCTGGCCGGGGGGAACGTTGCGGCGGCGGTGTGCAGCGCTTCGGCTTCCAGCCTGTTGGGGGTATTTATCTCTCCTCTGCTGGTTGGCCTGCTGATGAACGTCCACAGCGACGTCCCGGGCGGCAGCCTGGCGCAGATCGGTCGCATTATGCTGCAGCTGCTAGTGCCGTTCGTGATTGGTCATCTGTCGCGCCGCTGGATTGCCGGATGGGTTGAGCGCAACCGTGGCCTGATTGGTAAAACGGACCAGGCATCGATTTTGCTGGTAGTTTACTCCGCCTTTAGTGAAGCGGTGGTCAACGGTATCTGGCACCGCGTGGGGGCGATGACGCTGGTATGGATTGTGGTCGGCAGCCTTGGCCTGCTGTTTGTGGTTCTGGCCGTTAACCTGGCCGCAGCGAAGCTGTTCGGCTTTAATCGGGCGGATGAGATCACCATTCTGTTCTGCGGCTCGAAAAAGAGCCTGGCAAACGGCGTACCGATGGCGAACATTCTGTTCCCGTCCGCGGCGGTGGGGATTATTGTTCTGCCGCTGATGATCTTCCACCAGGTGCAGCTGATGGTCTGTTCAATGCTGGCGCAGCGCTATAAGAAGGCGGGAGAGAAGCTGGCCACCGGGGAAAAAGCCAGCACGAGTAGTAAAGCGGTGGTTGAATCGCAGAAGTAACGTGCCACACTTACCGTCGCAGACCGAGCGGCTGCGACGGTTACCCCTCTTTATTCCTGACTTTCCCCCAGGCCACGTCCCGGCAGCGTCTTACAGGCCGGGCCATTCTCCGCTGGCGCAACCGTCGGATATTTATCATCCGGAGTAATATAGACCGGCGTTGTGGCAACAAAACCATCTGCGAAGATGGCTTCAACGTAGGTTGCCTGCCAGCCTTTCTCCGGTGATGCTAATTTGATATTCAGCGATTCGCTAATCGGCAGCGTTTCTGCCTGGTATTCAATCTGACAGGAGTGGCGGAAATCACGCGCTTCCGGGTTTACTGCCTGCCAGAGCTTAAGCTCTTTGGGCGACTCGGAGAACGTTACTTTTAGCTGGCTCTCCTGCAATGCCGTTGTTACCACCGGCAGCGGCTGCGACTGCTGGATTCGATTCACAAAATGGGTTAGTGACTGCTCGGCGAAGTCACGGATACCTGCATGCCCGCTGTTGGGTGCCATACGCAGGGATTTTTGCCCCGGCAGCTGGTCAAAGTAGAAACGGCTATTATCAGGTACATAGAAGTCATCACCGCTGGCATTAATAATATATTTGGGGATCTCCAGACGCTGACCGTACGCGCTGTCTTTATATTCCAGCGGGTCTTCAATTTTCATTAACTCAGCAAACTGTGGCGTTTCCACGCTGGTATCGACCCCCTTTTGGAAATAGGGATAAAATGCCACTGGCCAGTTATTACCATAGCTGCGATACATATGCTTTAGCGCCGGGCGAATACCCAGTAAATCAATGGCAAACGGTGCAATAGCCTCAACGCGAGGATCGGCTATCGCCGCCAGCCATGTGGTCCAGCCGCGTTTTGAAATACCGGAGACAATGAATTTTTTCACCTGCCACTCATCAAGCTCGCGCTCTGCCAGATTCATCACCTGCGACACCGTGGCCGCCATCGGTACGTGCAGCGGAATCGTTGGCGTTGCCTGCGGATCTTGCATAAAAATGGACCAGCTGTGCGCCACGCTGTCATCTTCCGCTTTAGCCTGCGCATCGTTAGCGTAAGTGAGTAGCTGATTCGGGACATTGCTGACTGAGACAATAATCGAGCGGGTATTACGCGCCAGCGAGGCTAATTTCTCTCTGGTCATATCGGTTGAGGCTTTGGCCGGCTTACCCGGTTCGGGATTATTGGTGCCGTTATTAATAAATACCACCGCCCGGGCGGAAAGCGCATTCTGCGGAATATAGATATCAACATCGTGCTGCCATACTGCAGGCTGAACCAACCCTGCCGGTGACCAGGACTGAGAGTTGAGTGAATAGTGGCGCAGTTCCAGCTGCTCGAGATTTTCGCTGCCTAGCCAGTGGTAGTCCAGCGGTTCGGATGCCAGCGCTGCACGATAGCAGGGGATAACACTGCTGAAGCTGTCTTGCGGATTACCACAATCAGCCCAGGCAGCGGTAGAGCAAGCGGCGCCGGTGAGGCCAGCCAGAGTAAGAATATAAGCACTTAAACGCGGCATTAACGTTCCTTTTAGCTAAAATCATCATTAGCTGACGATGATATCGCGTAAAAAGTGCCAGTTGCCGCATGGCTAAGGTTGTTTAAGGGGCAAATCAACTGTTTAAGCTAGCGCTTAAGCGGTTTCACCAGCCCTTCCAGACCTTCGATTTTAATCGCCAGCGCGATCTGCATCAGCTCCCCCAGATGCCCCTGCGGGAACTCATCTTTACGCGCAAACCACAGCAGATACTCTTCCGGCAGGTCGATCAGCACCCGCCCTTTGTATTTGCCGTAGGGCATGACGGTATTGGCGATCTCAATCAGGTGTTGTTTTTCCATGTCACTCGCCCAGTAAGCGGATCATTTCTGCTTCGTCGATCACCTCAATCCCCAGCTCCTGCGCTTTGACCAGCTTGGAGCCGGCGGCTTCCCCGGCAATCACCAGATCGGTTTTCTTCGACACGCTGCCGCTGACTTTCGCCCCCAGCGCCACCAGCCGGTCTTTCGCTTCGTCGCGCGAGAGAATGCTGAGCGAGCCGGTCAGCACCACGGTTTTCCCGGCGAACGGACTGTCGATCTCTTCGGCTTTCACCACTACCACTTCCGGCCAGTGGATGCCGGCTTTCTCGACCAGCAGGCGGATCACCTCACGGTTGCTCTCTTCATCCATAAAGTTACGCACGTGGCTGGCGACCACCTTGCCCACGTCCGGTACGGCGATTAACGCCTCCAGATCGGCGGCCATTAACGCCTCCAGGGTACCGAAATGCGCGGCGAGGTTAGCAGCGGTAGCTTCGCCAACTTCACTGATGCCCAGCGCATAGAGGAAGCGGGCAAAGGTGGTTTGTTTAGCTTTCGCCAGCGCGTCGACGACGTTCTGTGCCGACTTCGGCCCCATACGATCCAGCCCGGTCAGCTTGCCGGGGGTGAGATCGAACAGATCCGCCGGATTTTTCACGTACTCTTTATCCACCAGCTGGTCGATGATCTTCTCGCCCATGCCGTCGATATCCAGCGCCCGACGCGACACAAAGTGTTTAAGCGCCCCTTTGCGCTGCGCGCCGCAGATCAGACCGCCGGTACAGCGGGCAACGACCTCTCCCTCAACGCGCTCAACGTCCGAGCCGCAGACCGGGCAGTGCGTCGGGAACTGCACTTCACGCGCCTGTTGCGCGCTCTCCACCACGCTGACCACCTGGGGAATCACATCACCCGCGCGACGGATCACCACGCGGTCACCAATCTTCAGGCCGAGGCGTTCAATTTCATCGGCGTTATGCAGCGTGGCGTTACTCACCATCACGCCCGCGACCAGCACCGGCTCCAGGCGCGCTACGGGAGTAATCGCGCCGGTGCGGCCCACCTGGAATTCAACGTCGCGCACCACGGTCATCTGCTCCTGCGCCGGGAATTTAAACGCCACCGCCCAGCGCGGTGCGCGTGCCACAAAGCCGAGCTGCTCCTGCAGATCGAGCGAATCGACTTTGATCACCACGCCATCGATATCAAAGCCGAGATTCGGGCGGTCGGCCTCCACCTGATGGTAAAACGCCAGCACTTCTTCCGCGGTGTGGCACAGGCGCACGCGTTCACTGACCGGTAATCCCCAGGCTTTAAACTGCTGCAAGCGCCCGATATGGCTACGCGGCATTTCACCGCCTTCCAGCAGGCCAAGACCGTAGCAGAAGAAGGTCAGCGGGCGTTTGGCGGTGATACGCGGGTCAAGCTGGCGCAGCGACCCGGCGGCGGCGTTACGCGGGTTGGCGAACACCTTATTGCCGGTGCGGCGCGCTTCGTCGTTCATCTTTTCGAAGCCAGGCTGCGGCATAAACACTTCGCCGCGCACTTCGACGCGGGCTGGAATATTCTCCCCGCGCAGGCGCAGTGGGATGGCGCGAATAGTGCGCACGTTAGCCGTGATATTTTCGCCAGTGGTGCCGTCGCCACGGGTGGCAGCGCGCACCAGTTCGCCGTTCTCATACAGCAGGCTGACCGCCAGTCCGTCGAGCTTCAGCTCGCAGCAGAAGGTGATCTCATCCACGCTTTTCAGGCGATCCTGCACGCGCTTGTTAAATGCCAGGTAGCTCTCTTCATCAAAGGCATTCTCCAGCGACAGCATGGGCACTTCATGACGCACCTGCTCGAAGGCGCTTAATGGCGCAGCCCCGACGCGCTGGGTCGGGGAATCGCTGGTGATGAGTTCAGGATGCTCAGCTTCCAGCGCGCGCAGCTCCGCCATCAGACGGTCATATTCCGCATCGGGGACTTCGGGGGCATCAAGCACGTGGTACTGGTATTCGTGGTGGCGAAGCTGGGTTCGCAGATGGGTGAGTTGTTGTTGTACGGATTCCATAGCGGCACCATCAAAGATAAAAAACCCCCGAAGACGGGGGTTTGGGAAGAGTTCGATTATAGCGGGAAACTCAGAGGCTGTTAGCGTCAATAACGTCGCGGATGCGTGCCTTGTAAGTTTCCAGCTTTTGCGGCGTCATCATGCGGCGTTCATCATCCAGCACCACGCCACCAACATCGTCGGCGATGCGCTGTGCGGATTGCAGCATCAGCTTGAAGTTCTGATGGGCATCACCGTACGACGGCACCATCATAAAGATAGAGACCCCCGGGGTGGAGAACTCGGACATGTTATCCGGGTTGAACGACCCTGGTTTTACCATATTCGCCAGGCTGAACAGGACCGGGCCGCTGCCCGCCGGGTTCAGATGACGATGGAAGATGTTCATTTCGCCAAACTGGAAGCCAGCCTGCAATACGCCCTGCAGCAGCGCTTCACCGTTGATCACGCCACCGGCGTGGGCCGAAACGTGCAGTACCAGAACGGTCTCTTTACGCCGCGCTTCTTCACGCTTCTGCTCGGCAATCTCTTCAACCGTCGGTTCCGTCACTGCTGGCTGCACTGGCGCAGCGGGCGGGCTAACAGGCTCACGCGTGACGGCCGGGCGAGCAGGCTCAGGCTGACGCACCGACGCTGAGACTTCCGGTTCATCGTATTCAGGTTCCGGCGCGTGCGGCAGCTCACCGCCAAACAGCGGATCCAGCTCTGGCTGCTCATCAATTTGTGGCTGATGACGCACAGGTTCTGGTTCTGGCTGCTGACGTGGTTTGGGCTGACGCGGCGGCTCATCCCCGGCATTAAATCCACCCAGGGAGGTGTCCGTTGGCTCAGGCTGGTTACGCTGTACGCGCACTTCACCTACGCCCTCTTCGTCATCCTCGAACGCTTCTTCTCTGTCCTGCTTTAAACGCTTGTGCGGGCGATCGCGAAAAACGGATGAGCGCTCTTTACGGCTGGTCCACAGGCCGTGCAGTAAAAGCGCTATTATGGCGATCGCGCCAACAACGATTAATATCAGACGCAAATCCTGCATCATTGTATTCTCTGTTGTTCCAATACCTTGCCACCGCGGCAAACTTTATCCTCTAACTGTATTTGCCCGAGTACACAAGTGCAAGTCCGTGCAGTATTTTCTGACAAATATCACGTACCAGGTGTGCTTTTTTGCTGTTTTTTCGCGCAAAGGGCACCTGGTAAGTGGAAAAAGCTGGGTTATGATAGCCACAGCCTGCCCGAATAATGGAGAAAAGCAGTCCATGTCACATCACAATTCCGACCACGCTTACAACGGCGTGCACTATTTTGCTCAGGGATGGAAACTGATCCGCCTGCCTGGCATCCGTCGTTTTGTCATTCTTCCACTGTTAGTGAATATCGTCCTGATGGGTGGCGCCTTTGTCTGGTTGTTCCACCGCATGGGCCAGTGGATACCAGAGTTGATGGCGCTGGTTCCCGGCTGGCTTCAGTGGCTGAGCTATCTGCTCTGGCCACTGGTGGTGTTGTCGATCATTTTAGTCTTTAGCTACTTTTTCTCCACTATTGCCAACTGGATTGCTGCACCGTTCTGCGGGCTACTGGCGGAACAGCTGGAAGGAAGGTTGACCGGTAAACCGCTGCCGGACAGCGGCTGGAGCGGGCTGGTGAAAGATCTGCCGCGCATAATGAAGCGCGAATGGCAGAAACTGGCTTACTATCTACCGCGTGCGCTGGTCCTGCTGTTGCTCTATTTTGTCCCAGGTTTTGGTCAAACCGTTGCACCGGTGCTGTGGTTCCTGTTTAGCGCCTGGATGCTGTCGATTCAGTACTGCGACTATCCGTTTGATAACCACAAGGTCAGTTTCCGCCAGATGCGCTCTGCCCTGCGTCAAAATAAGACCGATAATATGCAGTTCGGCGCGCTGGTCAGCCTGTTTACCCTCATCCCTGTTCTGAATCTGGTGATCCTGCCCGTCGCCGTTTGCGGCGCTACCGCGATGTGGGTCGATCGTTACCGCGCGCAGCTGGCACTGCATCGCTAAACGTTCTCTACCCCCGCTGATTGCAGCAGGCTCACGGCCAGGGATGGCCGTGCGGAAAGCAGCCCTGCCTACTGAAACCTGTCATCCCGCGATGATATTCAGCCCAATATTTCTGGTAAAACTTCAGTGTTCGCCCTCTGCGCACTGATTCCTCATGCTTACAGATGCCCCTTATGCCATTTCGGCAGGGCTTATTTCCAGCGAACATATCTATATACGATTTCTTCACTTCCTTGTGAAATTGAACAAGGTATGCTCTAAGCCAATCCCAAAATTTCAGACAGTTAAGGACAGGCTATGAGCAAGATCTATGAAGACAACTCTTTAACAATCGGCCATACGCCGCTGGTTCGACTGAACCGCATCGGTAATGGACGCATTCTGGCTAAAGTTGAATCGCGTAACCCTAGCTTTAGTATCAAATGCCGTATCGGTGCCAATATGATTTGGGACGCGGAAAAACGGGGAATTCTGAAACCGGGCATCGAACTGGTGGAGCCGACCAGCGGCAACACCGGTATTGCGCTGGCCTATGTTGCAGCAGCACGCGGTTATAAGCTGACGCTAACCATGCCGGAAACCATGAGCGTTGAGCGCCGTAAACTGCTGAAAGCACTCGGCGCTAACCTGGTGCTGACCGAAGGTGCGAAAGGCATGAAAGGGGCAATCAGCAAGGCAGAAGAGATTGTTGCCAGTGACCCGGATAAATTCGTGCTGCTCCAGCAGTTCAGCAACCCGGCAAACCCGGAGATCCACGAAAAAACCACCGGCCCGGAAATCTGGGAAGATACCGATGGCGAAGTAGATGTCTTTATTGCCGGTGTTGGTACCGGTGGCACCCTGACCGGGGTGAGCCGCTACATCAAAAACACCAAAGGCAAAAAAGACCTGATCACCGTGGCAGTGGAACCGACTGACTCGCCGGTCATTGCTCAGGCGATTGCTGGTGAAGAGATCAAACCCGGCCCGCATAAAATTCAGGGTATCGGCGCTGGCTTCATTCCTGGCAACCTCGATCTCAACCTGGTTGACCGCGTGGTCGCCATCACCAATGAAGAGGCGATCTCCACCGCACGTCGTCTGATGGAAGAGGAAGGTATTCTTGCCGGTATCTCTTCCGGGGCAGCCGTTGCTGCCGCGCTGAAACTGCAGGAAGACGAGGCGTTCGCCAACAAAAATATCGTGGTAATCCTGCCCTCTTCCGGCGAGCGTTACCTGTCAACCGCCCTGTTTGCGGACCTGTTTACTGAGAAAGAATTGCAGCAGTAATGCCGGCTGGACGAAATTGTCTGAAAAAGCACCCGACCGGGTGCTTTTTTGTGGACTGCGTCAAACTTTTGTCACCCTGCAGATTGATTTTACCCTCGTGTGTCTGGTATTTAGACTGCCAATTATTTCGATCCGTAAAATTAATCGCGGCGTGAACTGGATCAAGCTGAATCGATTTACTGGTTTGGCGCTGAAAGGTAATCGCGGCATAATGGTAGGCGGAAAAGCGAGGCGGAAATCCCGGATTTTCACTCAATCTTAACTCCACCTTACCAGCGCATTTTTTGGCCAGTCTTCATACCATGCCAGCGCGACTCAATACAGGCTAAAGTCATGCCTCCAGGCTAGACTTTGGATCAACAACACCAAACCATGAAGTTGGGGAAACATAATGTTCCAGCAAGAAGTCACCATTACCGCACCAAACGGCCTGCACACTCGTCCAGCAGCTCAGTTCGTTAAAGAAGCGAAAGCCTTCTCTTCCGAAATCACCGTTACTTCTAACGGCAAATCTGCCAGCGCCAAAAGCCTGTTCAAGCTGCAGACGCTGGGTCTGACTCAGGGCACCGTTGTTACCCTGTCAGCAGAAGGCGAAGATGAGCAGAAAGCCGTTGAGCATCTGGTTAAACTGATGGCTGAACTCGAGTAATCAGCACACTTTCCAGCTGTCCAGCGCAGTGTTTCAGGACAGATGATTGCAATATTGATCGCGGACAGTACGTCCGCGATGTTGCTTTCGTAAAGTAGCCGAAAGTAGTCAACTCACATTGCATTCTGTTCCGGCTCGCTGAGTGGATCAACCGATGCAGTCATCTGGGCTACTTTGCTTCAGATGATTATCAGAGAAAGAAAAGGTAGGGTTATGATTTCAGGCATTTTAGCATCACCGGGTATCGCTTTTGGCAAGGCGCTTCTGCTGAAAGAAGATGAGATTATCATCAACCGGAAGAAGATTACTGCCGACCAGGTCGATCAGGAAGTTCAGCGTTTTCTTGATGGTCGTAAAAAGGCTGCCGTGCAGCTGGAAGCGATCAAAATCAAAGCCGGGGAAACCTTCGGTGAAGAGAAAGAAGCGATCTTCGAGGGGCATATCATGCTGCTGGAAGATGAAGAGCTTGAGCAGGAAATCATTGCCCTGATTAAAGACGAGCATGCCACAGCGGATGCCGCTGCCTTTTCCGTGATCGAAGGCCAGGCGAAAGCGCTGGAAGAGCTCGATGACGAATATCTGAAAGAGCGTGCTGCCGACGTCCGTGATATCGGTAAACGCCTGCTGCAAAATATCCTTGGTCTGCATATCGTTGACCTCAGCGCTATCAACGAAGAAGTTCTGCTGATCGCGAAAGATCTGACGCCGTCAGAAACCGCGCAGCTGAACCTGAACAAAGTGCTTGGCTTTATCACCGATATCGGTGGCCGCACCTCACACACCTCGATCATGGCCCGCTCACTTGAGCTGCCCGCTATCGTAGGTACCGGCGATGTGACCAACCAGGTAAAAAACGACGATTTCCTGATCCTCGATGGCGTTAACAACCAGGTGTACGTGAATCCAACGCCTGAGAAAATCGAAGAGCTGAAAGCGGTCGCTCACCAGTATCTCAGCGAGAAAAACGAGCTGGCGAAGCTGAAAGATCTGCCTGCTGTGACGCTTGACGGTCACCAGGTTGAAGTCTGCGCCAACATCGGTACCGTACGCGACGTGGCCGGTGCAGAGCGCAACGGCGCGGAAGGCGTAGGTCTGTACCGCACCGAGTTTCTGTTTATGGACCGTGACTCACTGCCAACCGAAGAAGAACAGTTCCAGGCGTATAAAGCCGTCGCGGAAGCTGTGGGTTCTCAGGCGGTGATCGTGCGTACTATGGATATCGGCGGTGACAAAGATCTGCCGTACATGAACCTGCCGAAAGAAGACAACCCGTTCCTCGGCTGGCGCGCAATCCGTATCTGTATGGACCGCAAAGAAATTCTGCATGCCCAGCTGCGCGCGATCCTGCGTGCCTCCTCCTTTGGCAAGCTGCGCATCATGTTCCCGATGGTGATTTCCGTTGAAGAAGTACGCTTCCTGAAAGCCGAACTTGAAACGCTGAAAGCTCAGCTGCGTGCTGAAAGCAAATCCTTCGATGAGAGCATTGAAGTCGGCATTATGGTGGAAACCCCTGCCTCGGCCGTTATCGCTCACCATCTGGCAAAAGAAGTTGATTTCTTTAGTATTGGGACAAACGACCTGACGCAGTATACTCTGGCCGTGGATCGTGGTAACGACCTGATTTCCCATCTCTACAACCCAATGTCTCCTTCCGTTCTGACGCTGATTAAGCAGGTTATTGATGCTTCTCATGCCGAAGGCAAGTGGACTGGTATGTGCGGTGAGCTGGCAGGCGACGAACGTGCTACACTACTGTTATTGGGAATGGGGCTGGACGAATTCAGCATGAGTGCCATTTCTATCCCACGCATCAAGAAAATTATTCGTAATACGAATTTTGAAGATGCGAAGGCATTGGCAGAGCAGGCTCTGGCTCAACCGACAGCGGACGAGTTGATGAACCTGGTCAACAAGTTCATTGAAGAAAAAACACTCTGCTGAAGCCTGACACGCTGGCCCAATATTACTGCTTAGGAGAAGAACATGGGTTTGTTTTCAAAACTTTTTGGCGATAAGTCAGATTCCGCATCTGGTGCCATTGAGATCGTAGCACCGCTGTCTGGCGAAATCGTTAATATCGAAGATGTACCGGACGTCGTGTTTGCGGAGAAAATTGTTGGCGACGGTATCGCTATCAAACCTACTGGCAATAAAATGGTTGCGCCGGTCGATGGCACCATCGGTAAGATTTTCGAAACCAATCATGCTTTTTCCATCGAATCTGACAATGGCATTGAGCTGTTCGTCCACTTCGGTATCGATACCGTTGAGCTAAAAGGCGAAGGCTTCAAGCGCATCGCTGAAGAAGGCCAGAAAGTGAAAAAAGGCGACGTCGTGATTGAGTTCGATCTGGCTCTGCTGGAAGAGAAAGCAAAATCGACGCTGACGCCAGTGGTGATCTCCAATATGGATGAGATCAAAGAGCTGGTTAAGCTGACGGGTAGCGTTGTAGTGGGTGAAACTCCGGTTATCCGCATCAAGAAGTAACGCTATCGTTAACGTCAAAAGCCCCCCGCAGGCAGCTGTGGGGGGCTTTTTTTTATGCCGCTGATACCGGGTTAAGAGCTGGAGAGCAGCGCATCACGCAGGCTGAGGGCATTCAGCGGGGTGTCATCCAGATCCAGCTGGTGCTCCAGCTGAAGCAGGTGCTCGTTCATCATCGCCTGAGCTTCTGCCACCTCCCCTGCTTTCAACGCGTTAATCACTGCACTGTGCTCCTGACACTGACAGGCGGGGCTGTCATTGCGCTGATACAACGCCACGATTAACGAGCTGCGCACCATCAGGTTTTCCAGCATCTCAATCAGTACCTGATTATCGCTGATCCTCGCCAGCAGCAGGTGGAACTGGCTCAGTTCACGCACGATATCACGGCGATCTTCACCGGCGATGGCGCGCTTTTCCGCCTGCATATGGGCATCGATTTCGGCCTGATGGCACGCCAGTTTTTCGGGGGTAATTGCGGCAATCATTGCGCCTTCAATCGCTCGACGGGCAATAAACACTTCTCTGGCCTCACGCGCCTGCGGCCGTGCAACCCGCGCGCCGCGATTTGGCGCGATCGTCACAATTTTCTGAAGCGCCAGCCGCTGCAGCGCGGCCTGGACGTGATTGCGGTTGGCCGATAACGCCTCCACAATTTGTGACTCAACCAGACGTACTCCCGGTTTTAACCGATGCTGTGCAATAGCCACTGATAACGCATCGACTATGCGCTGCACTTCCTGTTGTCTGGCGCTGCTCACACCGCTCATGACGTTTCCTCTTTAAATACTTTTATACCACCCAGTGCGGCAGGCGAAGAGTGATTTCCAGTCCGCCGTCACGGGCATTCATTGCGCTGACGTCACCCCGATGGGCCGCCACGACTTTACGCACGATGGATAACCCAAGGCCATAGCCTTTACCTGAAAGGGGCGAGTTTACGCGCACAAACGGGTCGAAAATGCTGGAAAGCTTATCCGCCTCCACCCCCGGCCCGCGATCGCGCACGCTGATAATCAGCCAGCCCTGCTCCTGGCGCAGGTTTATCTGCACCTGCTGGCCTTGCAGCGAGAAGCGCAGCGCATTACGCACCACATTCTCCACCGCCGAGCGGATCAGATTAGCATCCCCTTTGACGGTGTAATCCTGCTGCTCATCAGCGTACAACAGGATTTCAACGCCGGGAACCTGTGCTTCATAACGCGCATCGTTCGCCACCGCTTCCAGCAGCCCCAGCAGGTCGAAATACTGCTCATCCGGCAGCGCCTGATGCTCTGCTCGCGACAGCGTCAGCAATTCGCCGATCATTTTATCCAGGCGCCGGGCTTCTTCATCAATGCGGTCGAGCGAAGTACCTACCGATTCCGGCGTCTGGCGCGCCAGCCCGGTCGCCAGCTGCAAACGTGCCAGCGGTGAGCGCAGCTCGTGCGAGACATCGTGCAGCAGCTCCTCACGGGCGCTGACCAGCACCGACAGGCGCTCGACCATGGCATCAAAGTCCTGCGCCACCACCGACAGCTCATCGTGGCGGCGGCGCATCTGCGGGAACAGACGCACCGAAAGGTCACCTTTTGAAACGCGGGCAAAGCCGGCGCGCAGCTGGCGCATCGGGCGCGTCAGGTTCCAGGCAAGGATCAGGCTGAACAGCAGGCCACACACCATGCCGACGATAAACAGCGGTTCCGGCATGTTCAGGATGCTGTGAGGATGCCTGCCCATGGAGCTGTCAGCGCGCAGCCCCGCCACGTCGTAGCTCAGCTGATACTGGCGGCCATCGGCCCCTTTGACCCACTCCGTTACCTCTTTGGGAAACTCACCCGGCCCCAGATCGCGGTTGAGTTCATCGCGCGGCTGAAGCTGCGGCGGCGGTGACGCCACCACTTTGACCGAGAAGAAACGCCGGTCGTTAGGCGGCCAGTCGACCATCATATCGTTCAGCGCCTCCATCCCGCCGCGCTGCAGCACCGAGACGGCCGACGTCATCTGCAAATTAACGATGCGCTTAGTGGCCATGTTTTCTGGCGGCTCATGATGCTTGCCATATAAGCTAAAACCCAGCCAAAGCAGCTGGGTAATAGCGATATAGGTGAGCCAGAAGCCGATCAGGATCTTCCAAAACAGGAAGCCGCGGAAGCCGGTTTTCATCGGATACGGTAGCCGATACTGCGCACCGTCTCAATATTGATGGTGTCATGGGTCAGCGCGGCCAGCTTCTGGCGGATATTACTGATGTGCACGTCCACGCTGCGGTCGTAAGCTTCACGCGGGCGGCCTAACCCCTTTTCAGAGAGTTCATCTTTCGACACCACGCGGTCCGGCGAGCGCAGCAGCAGGTCCAGCAGGTTGAACTCCGATGCCGTCAGGTCAAAGGGCTTTTGCTGCCACTCGCTGATGCGCGTGGCCGGATTAAGCGTCAGCTCGCCCCAGGCGATAACATCTTTATTCTCAATAACCACGGGCTGCTCCTCCACGCGGCGCAGCACCGCCCGCAGGCGCGCCACCAGCTCACGCGGGTAGCATGGCTTCGGCATATAGTCATCCGCCCCCATCTCAAGGCCGATCACGCGATCGATGTTGTCGCCCTTGGCGGTCAGCATAATCACCGGCAGGCGGCTGTTCTGTCGTACCTGGCGCAGCACGTCAATCCCGCTCATATCCGGCAGCATAATATCAAGGATCATCGCGTGGTACTGGCCAGATAGCGCCCCATCCACGCCCGCTTTGCCGGTCAGCACCAGCGAGGCGTCAAAACCTTCCGCAATCAGATACTGACTGAGCATGGTGCCCAATTCGAGGTCGTCATCGACCAGTAAAATTTTCATACAGGATCTCTCAATGATACAGCCGCCATTTTCGCCTTAAACCGACGAATTAGCAGCCGCTTTTACCCAATCCTTACAGTCTAACAAAGGCGGAAAAAAGGGGCGGAAGGATTTGATAGGCGCGGCGCCAGAAGGTTCTGCCGCCGTTGAGAAAAAGGAAGGCTAATAGACGCCGGTTGAGAGGTAGCGGTCGCCGCGATCGCAGATTATCGCCACGATGACGCTGCCGGGCTGTTCACGCGCGATACGCAGCGCTCCCGCCACCGCGCCGCCGGAGCTGACCCCGCAGAAGATGCCTTCGCGCTGTGCCAGCTGGCGCATCGTCTCTTCGGCTTCCTGCTGTGACATATCGATCACCCGATCCACCAGCTCAGGACGGAAGATGCCCGGCAGATAGGCGGCAGGCCAGCGGCGAATGCCGGGAATGCTGCTGCCTTCCGAGGGCTGCAGCCCGACAATCTCCACCGAGCTACTCAGCTCTTTCAGATACCTGCCGACGCCGGTAATGGTCCCGGTGGTGCCCATGCTGGAGACAAAATGGGTCAGGCGGCCAGCGCTCTGCTGCCAGATTTCCGGCCCGGTCGTCTGATAATGCCCGAGCGGGTTATCCGGGTTGTTAAACTGATCCAGCACTTTGCCTTCCCCGCGTGCCGCCATCGCGGCGGCCAGGTCACGCGCGCCCTCCATGCCCTGCTCGCGGCTGACCAGAATCAGCTCGGCACCGTAGGCCTTCATCGCCGCCTGGCGCTCAATGCTCATATTCTCCGGCATCAGCAGCTTCAGCACATACCCTTTCATCGCAGCGATCATCGCCAGCGCAATACCGGTATTGCCGCTGGTCGCTTCAATCAGCACGTCGCCAGGGTGAATTTCCCCGCGCAGCTCAGCCTGATGTATCATCGACAGCGCAGCACGGTCTTTCACCGAACCGGCGGGATTATTTCCCTCCAGCTTGAGCCAGATTTCGCTGCCGTTGTCCGGTGCCAGGCGCTGCAGCTTAATCAGCGGCGTCTTGCCGATGGTGTTTTCGAGTGTGGTCAAGGTGTGATTCCCGGCATGAAATGAGAGAGGCCGGAATTACCCAGCCTCTCCCCAAAAGATGTCAGAACAAAAAATATCAGGCGCTATGCGCAAAGGCAACAGGGCGTAATGGCGTATCACCGTGATACAGGCGCGCGTGCTGCAGGCCAACGAACAGACGCTCACCGCGGATCGGGGCGACCTGGTCCCCCTCCATTACCACGGTAATTGGCTCACCGCTCCACTCTGCAGGCTGAACCACCAGCTGCCAGTAATGCCCACGCGGGCTGACTTCCAGAATCTGTACCGGCAGCGGCGTTTCCAGGCTGCTCTGGCGGCTGACGTTAATCTCCCACGGGCGCAGGAACAGCTCAACCGCCCCCTGATGTGCCGGCGCGTAGCCCAGCGGCCAGTGATGGGCACCAACGTGGAACTGGGAGCCGTGCACTTCGCCGTCGAAGCGGTTCACTTCGCCGAGGAACTCCAGCACAAAACGGGTGGCCGGATCGCGCCAGACGTCGTCCGGCGTGCCCACCTGCTCAATGTTGCCCTGGCTCATCACCACCACGCGGTCGGCGACTTCCATCGCTTCTTCCTGATCATGAGTCACGAAGACGCTGGTGAACTTGAGTTCTTCATGCAGCTGACGCAGCCAGCGGCGCAGCTCTTTGCGCACCTGCGCATCCAGCGCGCCAAATGGCTCATCCAGCAGCAAAATCTGTGGCTCAACGGCCAGCGCACGCGCCAGCGCCACACGCTGCTTCTGCCCGCCTGACAGCTGTGCCGGATAGCGGCTGGCAAGATGCCCCAGCTGCACCATCTCCAGCAGGCGGGTGACCTTCTGCTTAATTTCTGCTGCTGACGGGCGTTCGCGGCGTGGCAGCACCGACAGGCCAAAGGCGATATTGTCGAACACCGTCATATGACGGAACAGCGCGTAGTGCTGGAACACAAAGCCGACCTGGCGATCGCGGGCATGCACGCGGCTGACATCCTTCCCGTGGAAGCTCAGGCGCCCGCTGTTCTGGTTTTCCAGCCCGGCGATAATACGCAGCAGCGTGGTTTTGCCGGAGCCAGACGGCCCCAGCAGCGCCACCATTTGCCCGGAAGGGATATCCAGGGAAATATCGTTCAGGACTTTCGTCTTGCCGAAGGATTTATTGATGTTACCGATCTCAATGCTCATGGTTCCCCTCCCGTTGCAAGCGCTTCTGCTGGCTCTCTAACCGCCACTGCACCGCACTTTTCAGAAACAGCGTCACTATCGCCATCAGAGTCAACAAGCCCGCGGCGGTAAATGCGCCCACGCTGTTGTAGTCCTGATGCAGTAATTCAACCTGTAATGGCAGCGTGTAGGTCTCGCCGCGAATCGATCCCGATACCACCGAGACCGCACCAAACTCACCAATCGCACGGGCGTTGGTTAACACCACGCCATAAAGCAGCGCCCAGCGGATATTGGGCAGCGTCACGCGCCAGAACATTTTCCAGCCGGAGGCGCCCAGCAGCACCGCCGCTTCATCTTCGTGCGAGCCCTGGCTCAGCATCACCGGCACCAGTTCGCGCACCACAAACGGACAGGTGACAAATATGGTGACCATGGCCATGCCCTGCCAGGAGAACATCAGCTGGATGTTATGGGCATCCAGCCAGCCGCCTGCCGGGCCGTTCACGCCCCAGAACAGCAGATACATCAGCCCTGCCACCACCGGCGACACGGCGAAAGGAATATCAAACAGCGTCAGCAGCAGCTGGCGACCGGGGAAGCTAAAACGCGTCACCAGCCAGGCCAGCAGGGTTCCGAACACCAGGTTGACCGGCACCGCGATCAGCGCAATCAGCACGGTCAGCCAGATCGAGTGCAGCATATCGGCATCGCCAAGATTGCTCAGCGTGGCCATCAGCCCCTCAGAAAATGCGGTAGTGAAAATTGCCACTAAAGGCACCACCAGCAGCAGCAGGGAGATCAGCATCCCCAGGCCAATCAGGATCCACTTACCCCACTGAAAGCGGGTACGATCTGCCCCTTTAAAATCGGTAACGTCTGCCATTAGTGGCCTCCAATACGACGGCCAAAGCGGCTCTGCAGGGTGTTAATCGCAAACAGCAGCAGCAGCGAGGCGGCGAGGATAACCGAGGCAATCGCGCTGGCTGCCGGATAATCGAACTCCTGCAGGCGCACAAAAATCATCAGCGAGGTCACTTCAGTTTTCCACGCAATATTCCCGGCGATGAAGATCACTGCGCCAAACTCGCCGAGGCTGCGGGTGAACGACAGCGCGGTTCCGGCCAGCAGCGCCGGGCCAACTTCCGGCAGCACCACGCGGCGGAAGCTCTGCCACGGCGTCGCACCTAAGGTTTCAGCCGCTTCTTCATACTCTGGTCCTAACTCTTCCAGCACCGGCTGCACGGTACGCACCACAAACGGGATACTGGTAAACGCCATCGCCACGGCAATACCGAGCCAGGTGTAAGAGACTTTAATATCGAACTGCGCCAGCCACTGACCGTACCAGCCGTTGACCGAGAACAGCCCGGCCAGCGTCAAACCCGCTACCGCGGTTGGCAGCGCAAACGGCAGGTCCATCAGGCCATCAAGCATGGCGCGGCCCGGGAAGCGGTAGCGCGTCAAGATCCATGCCATCAGCATGCCAAACAGCGCGTTGAAGAGGGATGCCACACCGGCAGCCAGCAGGGTCACTTCATACGCCGCAACCACCTGCGGGTTGGTGATCACTTCCCAGTACTGCGCCAGCGTCATCTGCGACAGCTGCATCAGCAGCGCGCTGATCGGCAGCAGCAGGATCAGACAGGTGAAAAACAGGCTGCTGCCAAGGCTGATGCCAAACCCGGGCAGTACGCGCTTACTACTGGTTGCAAACATCTTTAACGCCCCGCCGCTAACAGCTTATCCAGCTCGCCACCGCTGACGAAATGGGTTTTCATCACCTGATCCCAGCTTCCGAAAGACTCCTCAACCTTAAACAGGTTGGTCTGCGGGAAGCGATCTTTCTGTTCAGCCATCAGCTGCGGATTATTCACCCGGTAGTAAAACTGGGTCATTATCTGCTGTGCCTTCGGCGTGTAGAGATAGTTGAGATAGGCCTTGGCCGCGTCTTCGGTTTTGTTGTGTTCGACATTTTTATCGATCCACGCCACCGGGAACTCCGCCAGAATATTGGTTTTCGGTACGATCACTTCATAACCGTCTTTCGCGTACTGGTTGCGAATGGTGTTCACCTCCGACTCAAAGCTGATCAGCACATCGCCCAGCCCGCGCTCCACAAAGGTGGTGGTGGCCCCGCGTCCGCCGGTATCAAACACTTCGACGTTTTTCAGGAACTGGGTCATCGACTTCTCGGTTTTGGCTTTATCCTGGCCATCGGACCGTTCGAAAGCCCCCCACGCGGCCAGATAGGTATAGCGCGCATTACCGGAGGTTTTCGGATTCGGGAAAATCAGCTTCACATCGTCACGCACCAGGTCGTTCCAGTCGTGGATGTTCTTCGGGTTACCTTTACGCACCAGGAAGGCCATGGTGGAGTAAAAGGGCGAGCTGTTATTCGGCAGGCGCTGCTTCCAGTCGGCCGGGATCAGGTTGCCTTTGTCATGCAGGATCTGCACGTCCGTGGTCTGATTGTAGGTTACCACGTCCGCCTTTAGCCCCTGCAGGATTGCCAGCGCCTGCTTGGAGGAACCGGCATGGGACTGTTTTATGGTCAGGGTGTCGCCCGGATGCTGCTGCGCCCACTGCTGCTCAAACGGTGCATTCAGGGCGGTAAACAGCTCGCGTGACACATCATACGAACTGTTGAGAAGTTCTGTGGCCTGCGCGCCTGTTGCCAGCAGTATAGAAAGTGCGGTAGCGCTCACTAATTTTTTAACCGTCGGTAACGTCATATTGCACCCTGAAAGATTGCCTGCCAGGCAGGCCATAAGAGCGTTCAGTTTATTTATAACCCGGGTGAAAGCTGTAGCGGTTTTATATACCGTTTGGTGCTTTGCAAGTAGAAAACGCTATAAGGGTGTGGAATTGGTTATGCAGGGGATGGGAAATGAACGTCGGGGCGGGTCATGACCCGCCCGGTCCAGGCATGCCTGGACCCTACGTGTGGCTAACTGACATTACAACGCCGCTAGCTGCTCCAGCGACGGCGCATAGAAGTAGCTGCCGCTTACCGGCTTGGTGAAGCGCAGCATCGCATCGAACTTGCCGTCGGTTTCGCCAAACATGCTCAGCAGCTGCTGCTCAATGTTATGTAGCGTATGGCAATAGGCGAGGAAAAACAGCCCGTTGGTGCCGCTGGCCGTGCCGTACGGCAGGCTCTGACGCAGGATCTTCAGCCCTGCCCCATTTTCCTTAAGGTCAACGCGCGCCACGTGTGAGGTCGCCGGGCGGGCATCCCCTTCCAGCTCTTCATTACTGACTTTGGTACGGCCCATAATCTGCTCCTGCTTATCCACCGCCAGGCGGTTAAACATTTTCAGATTGTGCTGCCAGCGCTGGCTGAACACGTAGCTCCCCCCCGCATTAGCGCCCGCGGCAATAATCGCCACCTGCTGGCGCTTTTCACCCTGAGGGTTTTCAGTGCCGTCAACAAAGCCGCTCAGATCGCGGTCTTCCGTCCAGCGGAAGCCGTGCGTCTCTTCGGCAATGCGCAGGGTGTCACCAAAGGCCGCGAGCGCAGCCTGGGCAAGGCTAAAGTTAACATCGTGACGCAGCGACTGAATATGGATCAGCAGGTCGCGCTGGGTGGCGGGGGCCATGCCCTTGCCCAGCGGCAGGAAATCTTTCAGCTCGCTGACCTGTGACGGATTGAGGTCGCTCCACAGGCCGTTGCCAAAAGCAATCACGGCACCGAGGCCGGCATCCGGGTACTGCTGCTGCAGTGCTGCTAACTGCTGTAAGAAGTTCGCCACGGCGCGGCGCAGATCGGCAATATCGCCCGCCACCATGGCTTCAAGGTAAATAGCAAAACGGCGATGTTCTAACAAAATGCCGCTCTGGAAATGGGACATACTGCTCTCCTGGCGTTCAGGTTATTTCTGGTCGATTTTGCGCCGTATCATACCTTAAATCGTACCGCCAGGAGACTATTTATACGCAGTATTACTGGGGTCTTTGTCGCCAGGCTTTAGCGGCGCCAGATAATTTTGCTCAGCTTCCAGCTTTTCAACGCATCGTCAGACGGCATCAATCCTTCCGGCCCGTGCCATTCGCCGCTGAACTGGTAGCTGATGTGCTGGCTGCCCGGCGCCTTACACTCCACGCTGGCGCTGTCGCCTGCGCTGGTCTGCTGGCAGGCGCCAAACGCTTTGCTGTAGAGATCGCTGAATGGCGTGCCGATCTTAACGCCGCTCTCAGTGGCCACATCGCTGTCGCTGACCTCAATCTGGTTAACGGTCGTCTGCCCCGTCAGCACCATCTTGACCTGTTTGTCGCTGTCCAGCGCCTGCCAGAAGTGCACGATATTACCGTTGGCGGTGCGCATCCCCTGGCGCAGCTGATAGTTGCCGCTCAGGCCATCCTCTATCGCCTCCTGCTGCATGGCGGTGCTGCCATTGACTTTACCCACGCCCTGCTCGCTCACCTGCAGCGAAGAACTAAACCAGTGCGTGGGGGACAGGCTGGACCACGACCAGGAAATCGGATTCCACCAGGTGGACGACGAGGCGCTTTGCGGCTGCGAAGAAGAGGAACCGGCGCAGCCAGCCAGCATGATGGTGGCGATTAACAGCGCCGGGCGAAAAGTTTTCATGACAACTCCAGTGAATAAACGGGGTCCTTAATTACCTGCTTGGAGTACCGGCAGGCAAAAAAGTTTTATTTAATGATTTTTTGCCGGGTCGAAGCAGTCGCGCAGCCGCGGGGAGAACAGCAGCGCCAGCAGCGCAAGGCCATCCAGCAGCGTCACCATCAGCAGCAGTTCGGAGAGCGGATCCTCTTCCTGCCACTGCATCAGCAGCGGCGCCAGCATCGTCACCGCCAGCGTGATAATCAGCACCCAGCGCCAGGCCTGCCACAGGCGCGGCAGGCGCTGACGATAACCGGTCAGCAGCAGGCCGATGGCGGCTGGAATGCCAAAACCCAGGCCGAGCCAAAACGAGTGAGTATCCGGGTAGAACAGCTCCAGCAGCTGCGTGCCCTGCTGGCGCGACGCACCGGCCATAACAAACATCACCCAGGTGCGGGCCTGCAGCAGTAAGATCGCCCAAAAGCTCAGCGGCAGTCGCAGCTGGCCTTTGGCGTCGTAATCATCAGGGGAATAATTCAAAATAATAAATTAATACTCGCGGTCTTCAATCAGACGCTTGCCAAGCAGCAGGCTGTCCTGAGTTTCATAATCCAGCTTTTCGTAAAAGCCCGCAACCGCATCGTTCTCTTCGCGCACCATCACATTGATTTTTGGGCAGCCGCGCGCAATCAGTTTTTTCTCCAGGCGATTAATCAGCGCGTTGGCAAAGCCACGGCCCTGATAATCAGGGTGCACGCCGAGATAATAGGCAGAGCCGCGATGTCCGTCGTAGCCGCCCATCAGCGTGCCAACGATCTCGCCCCCCACCACCGCCACCAGGAACAGATCCGGGTCGTGATTGAGCTTACGCTCGATATCCATTTCCGGGTCATTCCACGGACGTAACAAATCGCAACGCTCCCAAAGGGTGATCACTTCTTCAAAATCATCTTGTCGGAATGCGCGGATTTCCATGGGATATACCTGATGTTAAGGCTAATTTGCTGATTATCACGCTTTCTTCTGCGGGTGCAAGTCTGTTAACGCACCTGAAAGAAAAAAAACGGCCGTTGTGCAATTAGTCAGCTGAAATAACTGGTAAAAACCTGAAATAGTTCCCCCCTCGCTGTCGATGCATCGTTACGATATAACAATAAGCACTTAATGCTTCAGGATCTTCTTATGAAAAAGATTTCTCAGCTGACGCCGCTCACCAGCCGCCGTCAGCTTCTGCTCTCCGGCCTGGCGCTGGCGCTGCTGGCGAACAGACCGGCCCGCGCAAAACAAGAAGAGGCCACGCTGCGGGGCAGTTCAGTTCTGCCGAGGCCGGTTTCTCCACCGCCGCCGCGCGCGAAAAACGCTAAACGTATCGTGATGATTGACCCCGGCCACGGCGGGATTGACTCCGGCGCGGTCGGTCATGAAGGCTCGGAGGAGAAGCACGTGGTGCTGGAGATCGCCAACCATATTCGTCACCTGCTGGGTGACCATCCGCGTATTGAAGTGCGCCTGACGCGCGAAACCGATCGCTTTATTCCGCTCGGCGAGCGCGTGGAGATCGCCCATCAGCACGGTGCTGACCTGTTTATGTCGGTGCACGCCGACGGGTTTACCAGCCCGAGCGCTAACGGCGCCTCGGTCTTCGCCCTGTCAAATCGTGGCGCCAGCAGTACCATGGCACGCTACCTCTCCGAGCGTGAAAACGCGGCAGATGACGCCGGCGGCGTCAAAGTGGCGGCGAAAGATCACTATCTGCAGCAGGTGCTGTTTGACCTGGTGCAGACCGATACCATTAAAAATAGCCTGACCCTCGGCAAGCACGTGCTGAGCCAGATCCGCCCGGTACACCATCTGCACAGCCAGCACACCGAGCAGGCGGCGTTTGCGGTGCTGAAGTCGCCCTCCATCCCGTCAGTGCTGGTGGAAACCTCATTTATCACCAACCCTGACGAGGAGCGCCTGCTCGGCACCACCGCGTTTCGCCAGAAAATTGCCGGGGCGATCGCCGACGGCATCGTCAGCTTTTTTGACGAGTATGATGCGACCAGGCGCACAGGCTGAGCCAAATGGCGTATAATCCGCGCGTCTTTTTGCCACAGGATTTACTCATGAACACTCCGGATATCGCCCAGGTTAAGCAATTTTTACTCCACCTGCAGGATGAAATTTGTCGCAAGCTGGCCGCCGCCGATGGCGCAGCCGGTTTTGCCGAAGACAGCTGGGACCGCCCTGGCGGCGGTGGCGGGCGCAGTCGCGTACTGCGTCAGGGCCGGGTGTTCGAGCAGGCTGGCGTGAATTTTTCTCACGTACACGGTGATGCAATGCCGGCTTCCGCCACCGCTCACCGCCCGGAACTGGCGGGACGCAGCTTTGAGGCGATGGGCGTATCGCTGGTGATCCACCCTGAAAATCCCTATATCCCGACCAGCCACGCCAACGTGCGCTTCTTTATCGCCGAGAAACCGGGCGCCGACCCGGTGTGGTGGTTTGGTGGCGGTTTCGATCTGACGCCCTATTACGGCTTCGAAGAAGATGCGGTGCACTGGCACCAGACCGCTGCCGACCTGTGCCAGCCGTTCGGCGAAGATCTCTATCCACGCTATAAAAAGTGGTGCGATGATTACTTCTATCTCAAGCACCGTAACGAGCAGCGCGGTATCGGCGGGCTGTTCTTTGACGATCTGAACACGCCGGATTTCGACCAGAGCTTCGGCTTTATGCAGGCGGTAGGCAATGGCTTTACCGACGCCTATCTGCCGATTGTCGAGCGCCGCAAGGCGATGCCGTGGGGCGAACGCGAGCGCGATTTCCAGCTCTATCGCCGCGGGCGCTACGTCGAGTTTAACCTGGTATGGGATCGCGGCACGCTGTTTGGCCTGCAAACCGGGGGCCGCACTGAATCGATCCTGATGTCGATGCCGCCGCTGGTGCGCTGGGAATATGACTATCAGCCGCAGCCCGGCACGCCGGAAGCCGCGCTGTACAGCGATTTTATCGTCCCCCGCGAGTGGATCTAAATGAAGCGGCCGGGCATCTCACCCGGCCTTTTTGAGGATCAGAGCGGGGCGGTTTGCGCCTCCACCACCGCCAGCGCCACCATATTCACGATGCGCCGCACCGAAGAGATCGGTGTCAGCACGTGGACCGGTTTGGCAATCCCCATCAGTACCGGGCCAACCGTCACGCCGTCGGAGCAGGAGACGCGCAGCAGGTTGTAGCTGATACGCGCCGCCTCTACGTTCGGCATAATCAGAATGTTGGCAGACCCTTTTAGCGGGCTGTCCGGCATCAGATCCTGGCGAATACTCTCCACCAGCGCGGCGTCGCCGTGCATCTCCCCGTCGATTTCCAGATCTGGCGCACGCGCCTTCACCAGCGCCAGCGTGTCACGCATCTTGCGGGCGGCGGGCGCATCGGAAGCGCCAAAGCTGGAGTGCGACAGCAGGGCAACTTTAGGCTCAATGCCGAAGCGGCGCACGGTTTCTGCCGCCATCAGCGTCAGCTCGGCCAGCTGTTCCGGGGTCGGGTTTTCGTTGACGTAGGTATCGGCAATAAAAGTATTGCCGCTCGGCAGCTCCAGCGCATTCATCGCTCCGGCGACTTTCACATCCGCACGGAAGCCAAACAGCTTCTCCACAATGTCGTAATGCTGCTTGTAGTCGCCGACGGTGCCGCAGATCAGCGCGTCGGCTTCACCGCGATGAACCATAATCGCGCCAATCAGCGTCGGATTACCAATCACCGCCCGCTGCGCCTGCTGCGGTGAAACGCCGCGTCGCTTCATGATCTGGTAATACTCGTTCCAGTACTCTTTGAAGCGCGGATCGGATTCGTTGTTCACCACCTCGAAGTCTTTGCCCGCCTCAATTTTCAGCCCCAGCTTCTGCAAGCGCATCTCGATCACGCTTGGGCGACCAATCAGGATCGGTTTTGCCAGGCCGAGCGTCACCAGCTCCTGCGTGGCGTGCAGCACGCGCGCCTCCTCCCCTTCGGCCAGCACCACCCGCTTCGGATCCTTACGCGCCTGCGAGAACACCGGTTTCATAAACAGGTTGGTTTTATAGACGAACTCCATCAGCTTTTCGCGATAGGCATCGAAGTCGGCAATCGGCCTGCGCGCCACGCCGGACTCCATCGCCGCTTTCGCTACCGCCGGGGCGATCTGCACAATCAGACGCGGGTCAAACGGTTTGGGGATCAGGTACTCCGGGCCAAACGACAGCTCCTGATCGCCGTAGGCCGAGGCAACCACGTCGCTCTGCTCCGCCAGCGCCAGTTCGGCAATAGCGTGCACCGCCGCCAGCTTCATCTCCTCGTTAATTGCCGTCGCACCCACGTCGAGCGCCCCGCGGAAGATAAACGGGAAGCACAGCACGTTATTCACCTGATTGGGGAAGTCCGAGCGGCCGGTGCAGATAATGGCATCCGGGCGCACCTCTTTCGCCAGCGGCGGCAGGATCTCCGGCTCCGGGTTGGCCAGCGCGAGGATCAGCGGGTCACGCGCCATCCGTTTTACCATCTCCTGAGTCATCACTTTTGGCCCGGAGCAGCCGAGGAAGATATCGGCATCAGCAATCACCTCGAGCAGGCTGCGCTTGCCGCTGTCGGCTACCGCATAGGCTGCCTTGGTCTGTTCCATGTTGGCGTCACGGCCCTGGTAGATCACCCCTTTCGAATCGCACACCACGATGTTGTGCTTCTGCATACCCAGCGCCACCAGCAGGTTAAGGCAGGCAATGGCAGAAGCGCCGGCGCCGGAGACCACCAGCCGCACGTCGGAGATGTTTTTCTTCACCACGCGCAGCCCGTTGAGCACCGCGGCGGTACAGATGATCGCCGTGCCGTGCTGATCGTCGTGGAACACCGGGATATTCATGCGCTCGCGCAGTTTCTTTTCGATGTAGAAGCACTCTGGCGCTTTGATATCCTCCAGATTAATACCGCCAAAAGTCGGCTCCAGCGCCGCCACCACGTCGATCAGCCTGTCGGGATCCAGCTCGTCCACTTCGATATCAAACACGTCGATCCCGGCGAATTTCTTAAACAGTACGCCCTTCCCCTCCATCACCGGCTTACTCGCCAGCGCGCCGATATTGCCCAGCCCGAGCACTGCCGTACCGTTGGAGATCACCGCCACCAGGTTGGCACGGGCGGTGTATTTATCCGCCGCCAGCGGATCGGCGGCAATCTCCAGGCAAGGCGCAGCCACGCCAGGGGAGTAGGCCAGCGCCAGATCGCGCTGGGTGGCGAGCGGCTTAGTCGGGGAAACCTGAATTTTTCCCGGGACCGGGAACTGATGAAAATCGAGCGCACTCTGTTTTAACTGATCGTCCATTCGCAGGATCCTTTTCTTTTCTGAGGGTACAAACATCCCAGTATAGAAGGGGCGGACGGGGGAAAAACTTGAGGGAGTGCATAGAATTGGCAATCGCATGATAAGGGCCGATCGAAAAAGAGGATCGCCCCCTACAGTAGGGCTGACCCTCTTTTTCGCTCAGCCCGCGAAACATTATTTGGTCATATTCAATAACGTACGGATATTCTGTGCGGAAGTGGCAATAATATCGATCGCGCCAGTGCGCAATGCACCGAGAATCGCCATCGCTTTGGTGTTTTCGGAGGCGATGGCAATCACGCAGGGAATTTTACGCAGTTCATCAATGCTCAGGCCAATCACCCGATCGTTCATTACCGTATCCACATGCTGACCGTGCGCGTTGAAGAAGTCATAACCAGCGATGTCGCCGATCACGCCCTGATTAAGGCTGGCATCAATGATCTCATGCGGGGTGAACCAGCCGAGCTTTACCATATAGCTATTTTCGTTCATATCGCCGATACCGACCAGTGCCACATCCGCTTTACGGGCGCGGTCCAGCGTCTCTTTAATGGTGCCGTTCTGCATAAAAGCCGCTTTCAACGCCCGGTTTTCCACATAGGCCGGGGCGTAAAGCGTTTCGCTGATCCCGCCAAATTTTTTCGCCAGGCGGCGGCTAATATGGTCGGCGTTAATGGCATCACCGGGACGGTGGGTGCCGCCAATGCCGCTGATAAAGTGGCAGCTGCGGGTGGGAACGCTGCCAGGGTGGTCCGCCACCGCCGCGATATTGCGCCCCTGCCCGACCGCCACCACCGCGTTATCTTTTAGCGACTGCGAGAGATGCATCGCCACCAGGGCTGCCACCTGACGGCGCTGCTCTTCTTCATCCTGATGGTCGAGGGCGATCAGCGCCCGCTGCAGCGGGAAGCGCTCCAGCAGCTGCTGCTCCAGCCGGGTACTGAACACCGGGTGATAACGCACGTTAATCTCAACGATGCCCTCTTCTTTCGCCCGCTTGAGCAGGCGCCCCACTTTAATACGGGAGATACCAAATTTACGCGCAATCTCTTCTTGGGTGATTTCATCCTGATAATATGCAACGGCAATTTCCGTCAGCAGTTCAGTGTCCTGAGATAGCGTGTTTTTTTCCATCCGGGCAGTCGTCTCTCTTGTCGGTTTGAGGTGCTGGCGCGGAAGAACTCACCGCGCCTCAGGCAACAATTTACACCATTTTTTACTTTGACCGGGCGGATTTCTCTCTCGTCAAATTAGGCTGTTTCCGTACTTAAGGAACGCTCGACGCAATCTGCCATCTGCGTCAACAGCAGACAGCAGGAGACTGCGCCAGCATCCAGCACGCCGCGAGAGCGTTCACCAAGACGGCTGGCGCGGCCGATTTTCGCCACCAGATCTTTGGTTGAGTCTCGCCCTTTAACCGCCGCCTGCGTCAGCGCGGCTAACATGGCAGGATAACCGTTTGCCGCCGTCGCCTCTGCCGCTTCCACCGCCGGGATCAGCGTATCCATCAGGCATTTGTCGCCAACGCCCGCCTCACTGATATCCTGCAGCTCGCTAAGCCCAGCCCGCAGCATGGCGGCAAACTCGGGGGCGCTCAGCGCGGACTTGTCGCGGATGCTGTCGGCCATTCCCATAAACAGGCTACCGTATAACGGCCCCATCGATCCGCCGATCCCCTCCATCAGCGCATCTGAAAGCTTGTCGAACGCCTGCGCCAGCGAATGCTGTGGCGAGAGTTTCTCCCCACACTGAGTGAATCCCTTAGCCATATTGATGCCGTGATCGCCATCGCCGATAGCCCCGTCAATCTCGCTCAGGTAATCACGATTTTGCCGAATAACGCTAACCAGATCGTTCACGAGGATGTCGCCGTGCTGCGTCGAAAATTGTGTCATGATCTCACTCCATGTGGGTTAAACCCGGCGCCTGCGTTGGCAGGTCCACCAGTTTCTTCAGTTCATCGTCCAGCGTCATCACTGTTAGCGTCACGCCCATCATCTCCAGCGAGGTAAAGTAGTTACCGACTAGCGCCCGGTGGACCCGAATACCTTTTTCCGTCAGCAGCCTCTCTACTTCGGCGTAATAAATATAGAGTTCCATTACCGGCGTGGCCCCAAGACCGGACGCCAGCACCACCACCTCCGGATGTGGGCCGCTTACAGGCTCCTCCAGCACAAAGTTCAGCATGGTGGCCGCGATCTCACGTGCGCTCTGAGTCGGAACAACTTCGATCCCAGGTTCACCGTGATGGCCGATGCCAATCTCCATCGTGCCCGGCTCAATATGGAAATTCGGTTTACCCACTGCAGGAATCGTGCAGGAACTCAAACCGACGCCGATGGAACGACAGTTATCGATCGCCTTTTGCGCTACGCCGATCACGCCATCGAGGTCATATCCCAGAGCCGCCGCCGCCGCCCCGACTTTCCACATCAGAATTTCGCCCGCTACGCCGCGACGTCGTGCTTTTTCACTGGCCGGAGCGGAGGCGACATCATCGTTCGCCACCACGGTTTTTACCTCAATGCCCGCAGCGGTCGCTTTTTTGATTGCCATTTTGACGTTCATATTATCGCCCGCGTAGTTACCGTACAGACAGGCGACACCCGCACCGCCGTCCGCCGCTTTGCACGCGTCGAGGAAAGCACCTGCCGTTGGCGAGGAGAACACTTCACCAATCGCCACGGCATCGAGCATGTTCTCTCCCATATAGCCGAGGAATGCGGGTTCATGCCCGGAACCTCCGCCGGTGATTACCCCGACTTTCCCCTTGATGGGGGCCTGCGGGCGCTTCAGTACGCGCGGATTTTCAGTCGCCTGATACACCGCTGGATGCGCTTTCAGATAGCCCTGGATGGCATCCTCTACAACATAATCGGGGTCGTTAATAATGCGATTCATTGTCACTCCTTATTATTGATGCGCCTGTGGCACCTCAGCAGATGGTGAAACCACCGTCGACCACCACATTGGCGCCGTTCATCATTGCCGCTCCAGGGCTGGCAAGGAACAGTGCGGTAGCGGCAATGTGCGCTGGCTCAGCAAAGCGACGCAGCGGGATCTGTTTTTTGTGGGCTTCCCCGGCTTCGCCTGCCCAGGCTTTCGCGCCCAGCTCGGTCAGCACCACGGTCGGAGAGATGGCGTTGACGTTGATATTGTGCGGTCCCCACTCCAGCGCCAGCACCTGGGTTAACCCCACCACCGCCGCTTTACTGGCGCAGTAGGCAATGTGCTGCGGCAGCGCTACCACGCTTGCCTGCGAGGCCATATTGATAATGTTGCCGCTTTGCTGACGCAGGAAATACTGCCCCGCCGCCTGACACACTAAAAACGTGCCTTTAAGATTGATATCCAGCGTTCGGTCCCAGTCTGCTTCACTGAGCGCTTCCGCCGGCCCAAGCAGCGCCACGCCGGCACAGTTGACGGCAATATCCAGCGCACCAAAGTGGCTAATCACCTCTGCCACCGCCGCGTTAACCGCCGTGGGTACAGTCACATCCAACGCTATACCCAGCGCGTGTTCAGCGTTTAATGCGGCGGCAATGTGCCCCACACGGTCGTCACGATCCAGCAGCGCCACTCGCGCTCCCTGCTGCAAAAATTCCTGGGCGATGGCATAACCAATGCCTGCCGCACCACCGGTAATTAGCGCAACTTTGCCGTCTAATGGCAGTTTCATCATGAAGCTCCTTTTTGTTTAATCAGCGGGCCGGAGGCCGAAGGTACCGGGTGCGATGAACCCGCAGGCAGCGTGACGAACTTCATCAGCAGCGCCGCCACCAGATAGAGACCGGTGTAAATCCAGATCACCCCGGTAGCGCCGAGCGAACCGATAAACAGCCCGACCACCGCCGGGCCGACAAAGGTACTCAGCCCTGCGCCCAGATTGAGAATCGACATCGCGGCACCTTTATTTTCAGGTGCCAGGGTGGGCATCAGGGCTGACAAGGGCACAAATGCCGCCAGGCAGGCGCCGAACAGCCCGGCCATAGTGACGGTAGCCCAGTAGTTGGGGCCAACCCACTGCGGCATATAGAAGAACAACAGGGTAGTCATCGCGCAGCCGATGCAGCCAAACCACATCACCACGTTGCGCCAGCCTAAACCGTCACTGACAATGCCGAACAGCAGGTTGAAGATGATATTGACGCCCCACAGCGCGGCGTACATGTGCAGCCAGTCGGTGCGGGTAAAGCCCAGGTCCATCATGTAGGTCGGCATAAACACCACGAAGCCATACGCCGCCGAGGTATTGATAGTGCGCACGATACCGCCAAGGCCAATCTTCGGATTTTCAAAGGCAATGGTGATGCCCTTCAATACATATGCCAGCGACGGTTTCTCGCGTTTTTCCTCTACCGTCTCACCGCCGCGGTTGAGGAACAGGGCGATCATCGCACCGAGCATGACAAAAATCAGTGCACTCCATAGCGTGTGGATCTCCCCGAGCCAGGGCAAGGCAATGCTGGAGTAAAGCACCCCGAGCACGCTCAGGCCGCCGCTGTAGACAAACCAGAAGATGCCCACCGCCGAGCCGAGGCGCTCTTTCGGTGCCTCATACGCGACCCACACCAGAAAACCGTAGGCAAACAGCGGATAACCCAGGCCACGCAACGCGTAAGTCGGGATCATGGTTGCCAGATGATGGCTGGGCAGACCGAAAGTGAGGAACAGCACAGAGCCGATCATAAACATCACCAGCCCGGCCAGCATCACCCGCCTGGCGGTGAAGATCTCTGCCAGCACGCCAGAGAACCACGCGGCAATCGCGGCGGCAAAACCGTAAACGCTAAACAGCAGCGCAGACTGCTGAACGGTCATGCCATTCTCAATCAGATAAGGCGACAGCCAGCCCTGCTCCAGCCCCTCACCCATCATAAAGATCAGTACCCCGGCATAGCCCAACAGCAGCTTCGGCGACAGGCCAATGCGGTCAATCATTCGTTGCAACATACAACCCCCTGGAAAAAATGTCAGGAAGTGCGCCCGGATTAAGCGGGACGACCGCACCGTGAGATTTGGTTTAAAGATTGGGATTGAGCACCACTTTGATGGAATCAACACCGCGCTTCATCAGGTCAAATCCTTCAGCAAAACGTTCAAGCGGCAAGGTGTGTGTCACCACGCCACGGGTCGGCAGCGATCCGTCACGAATGCCCTCAATGACCAGCGGGTAACAGTAAGGACCAAGGTGGGAACCGAGCACGTCAAGCTCTTTGCGATCGCTGATAATGCTCCAGTCGATACTGACCGGATCTTTGAATACCGAGAATTCGACGAACGTGCCGAGCTTGCGGATCATCGCCAGCCCCTGCTCAACAGATTTTCCTGCACCGGTCGCTTCGATATAGATGTCGCAGCCGTATCCTTCAGTCATCTCCTTAACGATTTTCTCCGCGTCCTGACGCGCGGGGTTAATGACCATATCGGCGCCGAAGCGCTTTGCCAGTTCCAGACGGTCGTCAGAAAGGTCCAGCACCACCAGTTTCGCCGGGCCGGATTTCTTGATTGCCCCGATCATTCCCAGGCCCAGCGTCCCCGCTCCTGCCAGCACCACCACATCGCCCAGCTTGATGTTGGCACGCTGCACGGCGTGGAACGAACAGGCGTAAGGCTCAATCAGAATGGCATCTTCAATTGGCAGCTCAGCGGGCACGTGGTAGTTGATCGCCTCTTTGGTGAACTTCATATACTGCGCCATACCGCCATTGACGTTGTTCTGGAAACCGTACAGATCGTGTTTTTCACACATCCAGTACTGACCGCGATTGCAGAAACGGCAGCCCCAGCACGGCACAATCTGCTCGGAGATCACCCGATCGCCTAGCGCAAACTGTTCAACATCGTCGGCCAGCGCCACGACATGACCAATAAATTCATGGCCGGGGATCATTGGCGCCTTAATATAGGCAGGCTGCTTGTCATCGCCCCAGAAGCTCGGCGCGCCCTCCCAGGCTTTGACATCGCCTGCGCATATCCCGCAAGCCTCAACCTTCACCAGAATTTCGCCCGGGCCAATGGACGGCACCTCCACTTCCTGCAGGCGGTAGTCTCCGGGCGCAAATGCCACAACAGCCTTCATCCGTGACGGAATTCCCTCTTTACGGCGGTTCTGCACTTCACACTGCTGGCACATAATCATCTCCTCGACTTTTTGATCATTTACACATCAAAGTAACAATTGAACAGTACGCAGGGCTTATGGATAAGCCAACCGGAGAGAGCTTAAATTGTGATTTGGTGCATAAAAAGCGTAATCAGTGGGCTACCACTCGTTTTCAGATCCTGAATATGTGACAAGACCCTATTTTATTTTTATGAACAGCCAGAAAACAAACAATCAAATGAACTTCTATTGAACATTTGTTTTATTGCGATTAGGGTACTTCTGTGCCGGTGCGATCCCAGGGATCTCGCCGCTTCCGTCACGTTATTTTGGAGATCTGCTATGCTTTCTATTGCGATTGGCGCTGATGATGCCGCCATTGAGTTAAAAAACATCCTGGTCAACTACCTGCAGCAGGCGGGCTTTGCCACCACTGATTACAGTGCTGACATGCAGCAGGAGAGCGGTTGCGCCTACCCTGATATTGCCTGGACAGTGGCACAAGCCATCAAGACTGGCCGGCATCAACGTGGCATCCTGGTGTGCGGTACGGGCATAGGAATGAGTATCACGGCGAATAAAGTGCCCGGCATCCGCGCCGCTCAGTGCCATGACACTTACTCAGCTGAGCGCGCGCGTAAAAGCAATAACGCGCAAATCATCACGTTGGGCGCCCGCGTAATTGGGCTGGAGCTGGCAAAATCCATTGTGGCAGCCTGGCTCAAAGCCGAATTTGAAGGGGGCCGTTCGGCGCCTAAAATCGAAAGAATTGGTTACTACGAGCAGCTTACAGGCGGTTAAAGGTCAGCGCCGCGATGGCGTAAACTTCCGCTAAGAGTGATAAGGCATCACCCATTGGGCGGGCCCATTGCAACAATCAGAAAAAGCGCATTCCTATTCGACAGCGCCTGATGCACTGTGATCCGCCTGAGATATTTTTCTTATCATCGTTACACCCAAAATAGTTGGGGTTGCAGGCAGGCACTTAGCGCCTGTGCAGCCTGAAGTATCAAGGGTATTCAAGGAGCTTAAAGAGATGAACCAGCTAGACGCACTAAAACAATTCACCACCGTGGTGGCAGACAGTGGTGATATTGAATCGATTCGTAACTACCACCCGCAGGATGCTACCACTAACCCGTCTCTGATCCTGAAAGCCTCCGGCCTCGACTCTTATAAGCATCTGATTACTGACGCCATCGACTACGCTAAAAAACAGGGCGGCAGTAAAGAGACCCAGATCATTAACGCCAGCGACAAAGTCGCCATCAACCTCGGTATGGAAATTCTGAAAAGCGTTCCCGGCCGTGTTTCTACCGAGGTGGATGCGCGCCTCTCCTTTGACCGCGGTATGTGCGTGACCAAAGCCGAGAAGCTGGTAAGAATGTATGAAGAGAACGGCATTGACCGCTCGCGCATCCTGATCAAACTGGCTTCCACCTGGGAAGGCATCAAAGCGGCGGAAGAGCTGGAAAAGAACGGCATCCAGTGTAACCTGACGCTGCTGTTCTCCTTCGCCCAGGCCCGTGCCTGTGCCGAAGCGGGCGTGTTCCTGATCTCCCCGTTTGTTGGCCGTATCTACGACTGGTACAACAGCCGCAAACCGCTGGACCCGTATAACGTGGATGAAGATCCAGGCGTGCAGTCGGTACGTAAGATCTACGAATACTATAAGCAGCACCGCTACAACACCGTGATCATGGGTGCCAGCTTCCGTAAGACCGAGCAAATTGTTGCGCTGGCAGGCTGTGACCGCCTGACCATCTCCCCTAATCTGCTGGAAGAACTGCAGGCCAGCAACGCGCCGCTGGAGCGCAAGCTGACCCCATCAACCGAAGCTTTCCATCAGCCAGCCTCGCTGTCTGAATCTGAATTCCGCTGGGAACACAATCAGGACCCAATGGCAGTAGAAAAACTGGCGGAAGGTATTCGTCAGTTCGCCGTCGACCAGCAGAAGCTGGAAGATGTGCTCGCCGCTAAGCTGTAACCTCTTTATTACCTCTATTAAGGCGGGCCACTGGCCCGCCTCCACCACTTTCGGGAGAAAATTATGTCTCAACGTAGAGAACTGGCTAACGCAATCCGCGCACTCAGTATGGACGCCGTGCAAAAAGCCAATTCCGGCCACCCTGGCGCACCGATGGGCATGGCGGATATTGCGGAAGTGCTGTGGCGTGAATTCCTGCATCACAACCCGGCCAACCCAACATGGGCCGACCGCGACCGCTTTATCCTCTCCAACGGTCATGCCTCGATGCTGCTTTACAGCCTGCTGCACCTCAGCGGCTACGACCTGCCGATAGAAGAGCTGAAAAACTTCCGTCAGCTGCACTCCAAAACCCCCGGTCACCCGGAGATCGGCTATACGCCGGGCGTGGAAACCACCACCGGCCCGCTGGGCCAGGGTCTGGCCAATGCGGTGGGGATGGCGATCGCCGAACGCACGCTGGGCGCCCAGTTCAACCGCCCTGACCACGAAATTGTCGACCACTTCACCTACGTATTTATGGGCGATGGCTGCCTGATGGAAGGCATCTCCCATGAAGTCAGTTCTCTGGCGGGTACGCTCGGCCTTGGCAAGCTGATTGGTTTCTATGACCATAACGGCATCTCGATTGATGGTGAGACCGACGGCTGGTTTACTGACGACACGGCGAAACGCTTTGAAGCCTATCACTGGCATGTGATCCACGACATCGACGGCCATAACCCGGACGCCATTGCCGCGGCGATCAAAGAGGCGCAGAGCGTCACCGATAAACCGTCGCTGATCGTTTGTAAGACCATTATCGGCTTCGGTTCACCGAATAAAGCCGGTAAGGAAGAGTCGCACGGTGCTGCGCTGGGCGTGGAAGAAGTGGCGCTGGCGCGCAAAGAACTGGGCTGGAACTACCCGCCGTTTGAGATCCCGAAAGAGATTTATGCGCAGTGGGATGCGAAAGAAGCCGGTGCGAAACACGAGAAAAGCTGGAACAAAAAGTTCGCCGCTTATCAGGCTGCTTACCCGGAACTGGCGGCAGAATTTACTCGTCGTATGGATGGCGGCATGCCGGATAACTGGCAGGCAGAGACCCAGAAATACATTGAACAGCTGCAGGCTAATCCACAGAAAATCGCCAGCCGTAAAGCCTCACAAAACGCGCTGGAAGCCTACGGTCCGCTGCTGAAAGAGTTCCTGGGCGGCTCCGCTGACCTGGCACCGAGCAACCTGACAATCTGGTCAGGCTCGAAGTCGATCAAAGAGGACTTTGCCGGTAACTATATCCACTACGGCGTGCGCGAGTTCGGGATGACGGCAATTGCCAATGGTCTGGCTCATCACGGCGGCTTTATTCCGTATACCGCCACCTTCCTGATGTTTGTGGAATATGCGCGTAACGCGGTGCGCATGGCGGCGCTGATGAAGGCGCGCCAGATTATGGTTTATACCCACGACTCCATCGGCCTGGGCGAAGATGGCCCAACCCACCAGCCGGTCGAGCAGCTGGCGAGCCTGCGCGTCACGCCGAATATGAGCGTCTGGCGCCCGTGCGACCAGGTAGAAACCGCCGTGGCGTGGAAGCATGCCGTCGAGCGTCATCACGGCCCAACCGCGCTGATCCTCTCGCGTCAGAACCTGGCGCAGCCGGAGCGTACTCCAGCGCAGCTGGAGAATATCTCACGCGGTGGCTATGTGCTGAAAGACAGCGACGGCACGCCGGAAGTGATCCTGATCGCGACCGGTTCCGAGGTAGAAATTACCCTGGGCGCAGCTGAAAAACTGACGGCCAGCGGCCATAAAGTACGGGTAGTCTCCCTGCCCTCTACCGACCTGTTCGACGCGCAGGATGTCGCCTACCGTGAATCCGTACTGCCTTCCGGCGTGACGAAACGCGTCGCGGTGGAAGCCGGAATTGCTGACTACTGGTATAAATATGTCGGCCTGAACGGCGCTATTGTTGGCATGACCGGATTTGGTGAGTCGGCTCCCGCTGATAAGCTGTTCCCGGAATTTGGCTTTACGGTGGAAAACATCGTCAGCCATGCCGAAGCGCTGCTGAAACCACACTGATAGCGAAATAAATGTGAAAAAAAAACCGCCGCAAGGCGGTTTTTTTATGGTGTGAACAATAGTGCGAGGAAGGGATCAGCATGCCAACCACCATCCCGGCCAGACGACCGGCATAAGGCAAAAGTCGGTCCTTCCAACTAATCTGGATAAATAAATAGTGAGAAAGTGAATAGCCAGGTGTTCAGAAATTCAGAGCGTTAATATCAACAGAGTTTCAGGGCGGGGATAAGCAGGCGCGGGCGTGCAGCCCATGACACATCAATGGGCTGCAGGAAATTAAGCGGGGAGTAAAGAAAAGGAAATTAAGGCTGCATTTCCACGCTGGCAGTAGCCGGTGGCTGGGAATGATTACTGACCCACAGCGTCGGCCACTGGTCGCTGCTGTGCCAGGCGTCACAGGTGCTCTCCTGGGCGTATTCCGCCAGCACAAACTCGCGACCATTATACTGCCAGCGGGTCGCCACACCGCAGTCGCCCAGGCCGCGATCCTTACTGTAGGTCAGCAGCTCACCGCGTGCCGCATCAAAGTCGGCATTGACCAGCTCCAGCTGTTTACTGCTCTGCTCGGGCGGTGCGAACGGCAGCGTCAGCGTGACGCTTTTGGAGACATAAGGCTGGCTGCGCGTCACTTCAAACGCGAGATCGATGGTGTTATACGCCCCCATTTCACAGCTCACCAGCAGCAGTGCCTTCTCATCGTTCAAGGGAGAAACGCTGACCTCGCGCCGCTGCGGATTAAGCGAACAGCTATCGCTGTTAACCCGCCAGGTGCCGAAATCGATCAGCCCGCTGGTTTCATCGTGCGTCAGTGCCAGCGGCGGGCGCGGCGGCGGGGCAACCTGCGGCAGCGCCGGCACCGGCGGTACATCCCACGCGGCGCGGTCGCCACGCTTAATCCAGGCACTGGCACCGTTGACGCGCCCCTGCACCTCATCCATCAGCAGCAGCGCCGCCTTCAGGCCGTGCAGCGACACCGTGGCATCCGCCCGGTAGAGCAGCTGGATGGCATCGGCATCCATCACCTGAGCGAGGAATTCATCGATAGAGATAGCGTGATGGGTCAGCAGGTGGTGCGGCTCCACATCCCAGTGTTTAAGGTCGAGCTGCAGCCGTCGTCCATCCAGCAGCAGGTTGTCGCGCAGCGCGCCGCCCGTCAGTTCGCCACTGTAGCGGTTGCCATAATCGATGCGCAGTTCGGCCTGGGCATTATTCCCCGCCGCACGCTCCAGCGTCATTGCCAGCCCGTTATCGCCAGGGAAACTGCGCGCTTCGCAGCTGTTGAGGTTGTTGCAGGTAATCTGCCAGTCAGAAAAAGTCTTCTGTAACGGCTGGGCCTGCAACGCTGCCGCAAACAAAAACAGGGGCAGCACTGACCATTTCGTCCAGTAAGGCATTGATCGAGGGGTCCCGGTGATGTGAGGCAAAGAAGAATATTAGCACAGACGATCTGTGCACTGATTCCATCATGCGTTGCTGCGCCCGGGGCCTCAATCGGATTTATCGGACAGTCGTGGTCAGATTCAACTCAGACGCAGCCAGCCTTCGATCAGTGCATGCTGTAACAGGGTTACCGTTTTACCATCTTTGATGCGGCCATCTTTGACCATCGCCCAGGCTTCCGGGAAGGTCACTTCCAGCACGTCGATATCCTCATCCTCTACCCCGCCCCCCGCGTTATCGCGCTGGGCATCGCTATACTCCGCGGCAAAAAAGTGGATCAGCTCGGTCACGCCGCCCGGCGACATGTAGAGCTCATACAGCTTTTCGACTTCGCCCACCGCGTAACCGGTCTCTTCAATGGCTTCTTTACGGATGCAGTCTTCTGGCGAATCATCATCAAGCAGCCCGGCACAGGCTTCAATCAGCATGCCGCTGGGATTGCCGTTAACCCAGGTGGCAATGCGGAACTGACGCGTCAGCACCACGCTGTTTTTATCGCGGTTATACAGCAGGATAGTGGCGCCGTTGCCACGATCGTACACTTCGCGCTTGTGGCGGAGGGTGGAGCCGTCCTTCGCGGTGATCTCGTAGGTAAAGTTGCGCAGGGTGAACCAGTTTTCTGACAGGATTTTATTTTTGATGACGTCGATCTTGGCTGACATACAGGCTCCGTTGAGATGAATCGGGAGTCTGCCATCTTAGAACGCAACGCGAGGGAAAACTATCTGAAAGACAAAGGGTCAGGCATGCCTGACCCTTACCGTGATGACCTGAGCATTTCGCCGATGGCGATTAGTGGTTATGTTCTTCCTGCGCCAGCGCATTCACACGCTTGCGGGCGCCAAACCAGCCCAGTACCAGCACCACGGCAATCAGCGGGATAGCCGCAATGGTGTAGGTGCCGTTCGGGTAGTCAAACGCCATCAGCACCAGCACGCTGGCCAGGAACAGCAGCGTCAGCCAGGAGGTAAACGGCGCCCACGGCATTTTAAAGCTCACATCTTCCGCCTTGCCCTCTTTGATGGCTTTACGCAGGCGCATCTGGCACACCACGATAAATGCCCAGGAGGAGATAATCCCCAGCGCCGCAACGTTCAGTACGATCTCAAACACGCGCGATGGCACCACGTAGTTCAGGTACACACCGATGATGTACACGCCGATGGTGACCAGAATCCCCATATAAGGCACCTGCTGGCCGCTCATTTTCGACATGAACTTCGGCGCAGATCCGCCCATCGACATCGAGCGCAGGATACGCCCGGTTGAATAGAGGCCGGAGTTCAGGCTGGAAAGCGCTGCGCTCAGTACCACGATATTCATAATGCTGCCGACGTAAGGCACGCCCAGCTTGGTAAAGAAGGTCACGAACGGACTTTGACCGGCCTGATAGGCATTCCACGGCAGCAGCAGCACCAGCAGCACTACCGAGCCGACGTAGAACAGGCCAATACGCCAGATCACGCTGTTGATCGCTTTTGGCAGCATGGTTTTCGGGTCTTTACACTCGCCCGCGGCGGTGCCAACCAGCTCAATTGAGGCAAAGGCAAACACCACCCCCTGCACCAGCACCAGCGCCGGCATCAGACCATTGGGGAAGAAGCCGCCGTTGTCGCTGATCAGATGGAAGCCGGTCGCGTTACCGTCCAGCGGCTTGCCGCTGCCGAGGAACACCACACCGACCACCAGGAAAATCACGATCGCCAGCACTTTAATCAGCGCAAACCAGAACTCCATTTCGGCGAACCACTTCACGCCGATCATATTCATCGTGCCGACAATGGCCAGCGCGCCAAGGGCAAACACCCACTGCGGCACATCGCCAAACGCGCCCCAGTAGTGCATGTAGAGCGCCACGGCGGTGATATCCACAATCCCGGTCATCGCCCAGTTGACGAAGTACATCCAGCCCGCCACGTAAGAGGCTTTTTCACCCAGGAACTCACGGGAGTAGGAGACGAAGCTGCCGCTTGACGGGCGGTGCAGCACCAGTTCGCCAAGCGCGCGCAGAATGAAGAAGGAGAAGATACCGCAGACTAAATAGACCAGCGCCAGCGCCGGTCCCGCTGCCTGCAGGCGGGCGCCTGCGCCGAGGAACAGACCCGTACCAATCGCGCCGCCGATGGCAATCATCTGAACGTGACGGTTGTCCATAGCTTTATGGTAGCCGGAATCATGAGAATTTAACCAACGTCTTCTTGCAGCGCGTTTGTCTGCGCCAGATTTTTTATCAGCTTTCATTTTCTATCCTAGTTGTCCTGTCCACAAAAGAGTGATGCGGCTACCTGTCCCGGGTATCCTGTTTTCTTATCTGTTTTCGAAGATGCCGACCAAACGATTGCGTACACTGTCGCATGTCTGAACAACTCCCCTGCCAGCTGTAGTTATATTCTTGACGCAGGCAGGGAAAATGCGGCGATGCATCCTAACCGTTCTGATTAACTGACGCAAAAAATCCACGACCGAAATCGTGAGCTTTTGTGATTTTTGTCGGAGAACGCATAAAAAAACCGACCACAATTTGCGGTCGGTCAGTGAAAACACTAAGTACTACACAGGGACATACAGGGATGAGGGTAATGCTGGGGTCTTGCGGTCAATCTCACTACTTAACGTGGTTGATGAGTTAATTATGGCCTGGTTCAATGAAAAGCAGGGTGAGGGTTAGGTAAAAGCGTTAAAGCATTGTCAACGAAAAACCAGCCAACTGGCGCCAAACGTCAAGAAGTATGTCAAAAGCCAACTGATGTAACAGGGCGTGAAAGTGCCCGCTTTTGCTACTTCTGCAAACTCCCTGCCGGCATTACACTACCCACTTGATTGAAAGGGTGATGAGAGTACGTTGCCCTCAATTCGCCGTCCGCAGGCAAGGAGTGAAGGTTATGGAAGATCACGATTTCAGCGTATTGATTATCGAAAGCCACCCGCTGGTACGTTACGGACTGCACAGCCTGCTGGCACAAGACCCGCGTTTTAAGCTGATAGTGGAGGCAAAAAGCGGTGCCGAAGGGGTGAGCAGAGCGCGCAGCCTGCGCCCCACCCTGATCCTGCTGGAGCGTGAAATCAGCGATATGCCCTACCCGGATGCGATCAGTGCGCTGCGCGGCGCTTCGGCCGATTCGCAGATTGCGGTGTTAATTAACCAGCAGTGCGCTGACTTTTCGGCACTGATGACTTCCGGAGTTCAGGGAGTGATTCTAAAACGCACCGAAACGGAGCCACTGCTGGCAGAGATCGTCAAGGTTGCGCAGGGCGGTAAGGCCTGGAGCGCGGCTCTGCAGGGGGTTTACGGCGCCGCAGTACAGCAGGCCGATCGGCTGAGTATTCTCACCGGGCGCGAGCGTGAAGTCTTGCGTGAGGTGGCCAGCGGGTTGGCGAACCGTCAGATAGCCGACTGCCTGGCGATTTCAGAGCAGACCGTGAAGGTGCACATCCGCAATGTGCTGCGTAAGCTAAACGTGCACTCACGCGTGGCCGCCACCGTGCTCTGGTTATCCAGCCCGCACGCCAACCTGTAACTGGCCGGGGCCGCTTTCGTACGATAATTTACATATTCTCCTCATTTTCTCCACGATTACTGACACACGGGCAGGTAAAGTGATTAACTGCCGGAGCGTGTTGAATAAATTAAAAATTTTGCTCCGCGCTGGACGCAATATGCCTAACGCCGCAGGAAATACCGGCACTCTTTTCTTCTACTCTTTACTCAGATAACACGCTGCGGAGCTCGAGATGGCGAATTTCTTTATCGACCGCCCCATTTTTGCCTGGGTGCTGGCGATCCTGCTGTGCTTAACCGGCGGCCTGGCGATTGTCTCGCTGCCGATTGAACAGTATCCCGATCTGGCTCCCCCCAACGTACGCATTACGGCTAACTATCCGGGTGCTTCTGCCGAAACGCTGGAAAACACCGTGACTCAGGTGATTGAACAGAACATGACCGGCATCGACAATCTGATGTACATGTCATCGCAGAGCAGTAACACCGGCCAGGCCACCATCACCCTCACCTTTACCGCCGGGACCAACCCGGATGAAGCGCGCCAGCAGGTGCAGAACCAGCTGCAGGCCGCCCTGCGTAAACTGCCGCAGGACGTGCAGTCGCAGGGGGTCACCGTCAATAAAACCGGCGACAGTAATATCCTGATGGTGGCGTTTGTCTCCACCGACGGCAGCATGGACAAGCAGGATATCTCCGACTACGTTGCCAGTAATATCCAGGATCCCCTCAGCCGTATTGACGGCGTCGGTCAGGTGGATGCCTACGGCTCGCAGTATGCGATGCGTATCTGGCTCGACCCGGATAAGCTGATTAACTATGCGCTGACCACCGCCGATGTGATCAGCGCCATCGAATCGCAGAACAGCCAGGTCGCCGTCGGCCAGCTCGGTGGCCTGCCCTCCGTTGATCGTCAGGCGCTGAACGCCACCATCAACTCCCAGTCGCTGCTGCAAACCCCGGAGCAGTTCCGCGAAATTACGCTAAAAGTGAATACCGACGGCTCGGTGGTTACCCTCGGCCAGGTGGCAAAAGTCGAACTGGGCGCCGAAAAATATGACTTCCTCAGCCGCTACAATGGCCTGCCCGCTTCTGGTCTCGGTATCAAGCTGGCATCCGGCGCCAACGAAATGGAAACCGACAAGCTGGTGCGCGCCCGCCTGGAAGAGCTGTCACACTATTTTCCGCACGGCCTGAAAACCGAAATCGCTTATGAGACCACGCCATTTGTCAAAGCCTCGATTGAGGACGTGGTGAAAACCCTGTTCGAAGCGGTGCTGCTGGTGTTCCTGGTGATGTACCTGTTCCTGCAAAACTTCCGCGCCACGCTGATCCCAACCATTGCCGTTCCCGTGGTGCTGCTGGGCACCTTTGGCGTGCTCTACACCTTTGGCTACAGCATCAACACCCTGACGATGTTCGCGATGGTGCTGGCGATAGGCCTGCTGGTGGACGATGCCATCGTGGTGGTGGAGAACGTTGAGCGCATCATGAGTGAGGAGGGTCTGTCACCGCGGGAAGCGACGCGCAAATCAATGGGCCAGATTCAGGGGGCGCTGGTGGGTATTGCGCTGGTGCTGTCGGCAGTCTTTGTGCCGATGGCCTTCTTCGGCGGCACCACCGGTGCGATTTACCGCCAGTTCTCCGTGACAATTGTTTCGGCCATGGTGCTGTCGGTACTGGTGGCGATGATCCTTACCCCTGCCCTGTGCTCCACCCTGCTGAAACCGCTGGCGCAGGGGCATCACCACGGTCGTCGCGGCTTCTTCGGCTGGTTTAACCGCGTGTTCAACAGTCAAGCGCAACGCTACCAGCGCGGCGTCGCCAGAATTCTCGCCAAAGGTGGCCGCTGGCTGCTGCTCTACCTGGCGCTGATCGCCATTATGGCCCTGCTGTTTGTGCGCCTGCCTACCTCGTTCCTGCCGCTGGAAGATCGCGGTATCTTCACCACGCAGATCCAGCTGCCGCCGGGTTCCACGCTGCAGCAAACCACCAAAGTGGTGGAGAAAGTTGAGAAGTATTACCTGACCGAAGAGAAGACAAACGTGCTGTCGGTGTTTGCCACTATCGGCTCGGGACCGGGCGGTAACGGGCAGAACGTCGCGCGTATGTTTGTGCGCCTGAAAGACTGGAAAGAACGGCAGGACAGCAAAAACTCCGCCTTTGCCATCATCGAACGCGCCACCAAAGCCTTGAGTAAAATCAAGGAGGCACGGGTGATTGCCAGCAGCCCGCCGGCCATTACCGGGCTGGGTAACTCCGCCGGCTTCGATATGGAGCTGCAGGACCACGCCGGGCTGGGGCACGACGCCCTGATGAGCGCACGCGATACGCTGCTGGAGATGGCGCAGAAAAACCCTGCGCTGACCCGCGTACGCCACAATGGTTTGGATGACAGCCCGCAGCTGCGCATTGATATCGACCAGCGCAAGGCGCAGGCGCTGGCCGTCTCGCTGGATGATATCAACGCCACCCTGCAAACCGGCTGGGGTTCGACCTACGTCAATGACTTCCTTGACCGTGGCCGCGTCAAGAAAGTTTACGTGCAGGCCGACGCGAAGTTCCGCATGCTGCCGGACGACATCAGTAAATGGTACGTGCGTAATACCAACGGGGAGATGGTGCCGTTTACCGCCTTCGCCACCACCCACTGGGAAACCGGTTCGCCGCGCCTCGAGCGTTATAACGGCTACTCGGCGCTGGAAATTGTCGGTGAATCGGCCGCGGGCGTCAGTAACGGTGCCGCCATGGACGTAATGGAGAAGCTGGTGAGCCAGCTGCCAACCGGCATCGGCCTGCAGTGGACCGGGGCGTCACTGCAGGAGCGCATGACCGGCGCGCAGGCCCCTGCGCTGTACGCGCTGTCGCTGCTGGTGGTGTTCCTGTGCCTCGCCGCGCTGTATGAGAGCTGGTCGATTCCCTTCTCGGTGATGCTGGTGGTGCCGCTGGGGGTCATCGGTGCGCTGGTCGCCACCTGGCTGCGCGGGCTGGAAAACGATGTTTACTTCCAGGTGGGTCTGCTGACGGTGATCGGGCTGTCGGCGAAAAACGCCATCCTGATCGTAGAGTTCGCTAACGATCTCAATACCCGCGGAGGCGATCTGATTGAATCAACGCTGGAGGCATCACGCCAGCGCCTGCGACCGATTCTGATGACCTCGCTGGCGTTTATCTTCGGCGTGCTGCCGATGGCCATCAGCAACGGTGCCGGTTCCAGCAGTCAGCATGCGGTAGGGACGGGCGTGATGGGCGGGATGATTTCGGCGACGGTACTGGCGATCTTCTTTGTACCGCTGTTCTTCGTGGTGGTGCGCAGGCGCTTCCCGCTGAAGGAGAAGCCGCTGTAAGAGACAAACCCAGAAGATTGTCCGCAGCAAAAAGGCAGCCTGAAAGGGCTGCCTTTTATTTATTTGGGATACTGAAGATCAAGCCGGTTGACAGGCTCGCCGTGCTTATCTTGATGAAACTCATTACTTACGTAACATGGTTTCAATAAAGTCTTTCCAGTTCCCTAGTTCTAAATCGATCATAATGCCCTCTCTTATTTTGTGGGGTCATTTTAGGACGATTCCTAGTCAATTGGAAGTGATTGCGGCCAGTTACTGCCATAGGCAAAAGCGTGATTAATCGGGTTTGGCTGAATTTGTGTGCTGGCGCACACTCCTCAGGTAATGATTTCTAAGGTAATTATCAGGCGGTCAATAGATAGCCGGGTTTTGGAATTTTTCAAATCCGCAGAAAAGTGACCCGGCGCGCGAATGCCACCGGGTGGGCCAGTTATTTCAGGATGATCACTTTGTCATAGCCGCCGCTTTCACTGTCGATATGCGTCTTGGCATCAGGGTGCTCTCTCATCACCGCCTCGACGATCTGGGCAAACTCTTCACAGCGCGAATTTTTTTTGCGCGTCAGTACAATCGTTGACTGGGTCTCTTCGACCTTGTGCGCCGCCGACTCTTTAAGATAGTTCATCGCTCCCCTCCTTTTATCATGGGTTTCTACCCCTCCGAATATAGATGAAGTCCACAAATAACAGAAGGGTACAGAAGTCTGACTTTTGATACAGGGCATCAAACGCCCCCTCTTACTTCAGCGTCGGCATATCTGGTCTATGATTGATTTTTAGCGCAGCGGCTGTTGGTGGCGTTCTCAATAACGAGGTGATTCAATGCAGTCGAGCACATTGGGTAAGGGTTGGGGTAGCGAATATCACGAAACGGGTCAGGTGAACTTTCGTCTCTGGGCCAGCGGACAGCAAAAAATCGCTCTGAAGCTGGATAACGTTGAGCACCCGATGCACACCGTCGGCGATGGCTGGTTTGAGCTGCAGCTTGCAGACGTAAAACCCGGCAGCGCCTATCAGTTTGTGCTGGCGGACGGCACCGCCGTGCCTGACCCGGCTTCGCGCGCGCAGCAAACGGACGTTAACGGCCCTTCGCTGGTCGTCGATCCGCACAGCTATCGCTGGCAAAACGCCGGATGGCAGGGGCGAACGTGGGAAGAGAGCGTGTTCTATGAACTGCACGTCGGCACCTTTACCCCGCAGGGCACCTTGCAGGCCGCTATGGGTAAACTGCCGCAGCTGGCAGAACTCGGCATCACCGTGATTGAGCTGCTGCCGCTGTCGCAGTTTGGCGGCGAGCGCGGCTGGGGCTATGACGGCGTGCTGCTGTATGCGCCGCATTCCGCCTACGGAACGCCGGACGACTTGAAAGCCTTTGTCGATGCGGCGCACGGCCTTGGGTTGTCGGTGGTGCTGGATATCGTGCTCAACCATTTTGGCCCGGAGGGCAACTATCTGCCGCTGCTGGCCCCGGACTTTTTTGATCAATCGCGTAACACCCCGTGGGGACCCGGCATCGCCTATCACGTTGACGCGGTGCGGCGCTACATTGCCGATGCCCCGCTGTGGTGGCTGCAGGAGTATCAGCTGGATGGATTACGCTTCGACGCCATTGACCAGATTGTCGATAGCTCGCCAAAGCACGTGCTGATTGAGATTGCCGAACGCATCCGCGCTGAAATCACCAGCCGCCCAATCCACCTGACCACCGAAGACTGCCGCAACGTCACGTTCCTGCATCGCCGGGCGCAGGATGGATCCACGCCGCTGTTCAGCGGGGAGTGGAACGATGATTTCCACAATGCCATGCACGTGCTGGCAACCGGCGAAACCCACGCTTATTACCAGGATTTTGCCCAACAGCCGGAGAAACTGCTCGCCCGCGTCCTGACCGAAGGGTTTGCTTATCAGGGCGAAGTGTCGCCGCAGAGCGGGGAGAAACGCGGTGTCGATAGCCGCAGCCAGCCGCCGGTGGCCTTTGTCGACTTTATTCAGAATCACGACCAAACCGGCAACCGCGCGCGCGGCGATCGGCTGATTAGCCTGGCCGGCAGCGAGCGTACTCAGGTTATGTACGCTGCCCTGCTGCTGTCGCCGCATATTCCGCTGCTGTTTATGGGCGAGGAGTACGGCGAAACTAACCCGTTTATGTTCTTCACCGATTTTCACGGCGAGCTGGCCAGAGCGGTGCGCGAAGGGCGCGCCAGAGAGTTTGCCGGCCACGAGGATCATATGGATGAGAGCGTGCCCGACCCGAACGCTGAATCAACCTTTATCAGCTCGAAGCTCGACTGGCAGAAGCCTGAAAGCAGCGCAGGAGCGCAGTGGCTGGCGCTGACGCGGCAGCTGCTGGCCATCCGCCACCAGCATCTGGTGCCGCTGCTGGCCCACGCCCCTGGCAATTGCGGCAGTGTGATTGAAACCGCGCCCGGCTTCCTCGCCGTCAGCTGGAAGTGGCCGCAGGCAACGCTGTCGATGGCGCTGAACACAGGAGAGCGCGCACACGCCCTGCCTGAACTGCCCGGCAGCACCCTGTTCGCCTGGCCTGAAGCCGCAGAGGAACTGGCACCGAATGCCATTATCGTCCGGCTGGCAAAGGAGGAAGCAGCATGACTATCCCGATCGCCACTTATCGCATCCAGTTTCGCAATGGTATGACCTTTGACCGCGCCGCCGCGCTGGTACCCTATCTGCAGCGGCTCGGTATCAGCCATCTTTATGCCTCGCCGATCTTCACCGCCACGCACGACTCAACGCACGGCTACGACGTGACGGACGCCAACGAAATCGAACCGTCGATCGGCGGCCGCGCCGGATTTGATCGCATGGTTGAGGCGCTGCATCGCGCCGGGCTGGGGCTTATCCTCGATATCGTACCCAACCATATGGCCGCCTCGCTGGAAAACGCCTGGTGGTATGACGTGATCGAACACGGCGCTGACAGCCGTTATGCCCACCATTTTGATATTGACTGGTCAAGGCGGCTGACGCTGCCCTTCCTCGGCGACGACTTTGAACACGAGCTGGAAAATGGCCAGATTGCGGTCAAGCCAGACCCCACCACCGGTAAACCGGCCCTCGCCTGCTACGACAGCTTCTACCCGCTGTCACCCGCCAGCTGGCAGGGGCGCGAGGCCGAGGTGTTGCAGCTGACCGATCGGGCTGCCATCAGCGCACTGCATGACAGCCAGCCGTGGCGGCTGATGAACTGGCGCGAGGCGGCCAGCAACCTCTCTTACCGACGTTTCTTTGAGATTACCGGCCTGGTGGGCGTGCGGGTTGAAGATCCCCAGGTGTTTGCCGATACGCATCGCCTGATCCTCGAACTGGTTCACAGCGGCGCGGTCAACGGGCTGCGGGTCGATCACGTCGACGGCCTGGCCGATCCTCAAGGCTACCTTGAAACGCTGCGCCAGCAGGCCGGAGCAGACTGTTACATCACGGTGGAGAAAATCCTCGCGGAGGAGGAGCATATTCCCGCCGAGTGGCCGATTTCCGGCACCACCGGCTATGACTTTATGGCGTCGCTCTCCGATGCGCTGGTCGATAATGCGAAGCTGCCCGCATTACGCAAAATTTATCAGGAAGTGGTCGGCAAACCGGTCAATATGGCCGCCGAACTGCGGGCCGCCAAGCTGCTGATGGTTGAGAACAACTTTGCCGGAGAGTTCACCCGGCTGGCGGCGCTGCTCGGCAATATCGCCGCTGCCGACGGCCAGGCACCGGATGCGCAGGCCTTGCGCCTGGCGCTGCGTGAGCTGCTGATTGCCTTCCCGGTGTACCGCACTTACGGCACCCCGCAGGGCATGCCTGGCGACAGCCGCGCACTGCTACAGCAGACTGCGCAAAAACTCAGCGCCAGCGCATATGCGCCGGAGGCCAGCGCGCTGGCATTTCTGCTGCGGGTGCTGAACGGAGAAGTGGCAGACGAACAGCGCGCCACGGCGGATGAGTTGCGCAGCCGTTTTCAGCAGCTCACCGGGCCGCTGATGGCAAAATCGGTGGAGGATACGCTGTTCTTTCGCCAGAACATGGCGCTGGCGCTGAATGAAGTGGGTGCTGAACCGCTGCCGCGCACCTTCTCTATCGACCGCTTCCACGCGGAGATGCAGACGCGGCTGGCGCGCCAGCCGGATGCGCTGTCCGGCACCACCACCCACGATACCAAGCGCGGCGAAGATGCCCGCGCGCGGCTCTACACCCTGACCGAAGCCCCGGACATTTGGGCAGCCTGCGTTATGCGCTGGCGCCAGATGAATCAGGCCCAGGTCACGCTGCTGGCCGACGGCCCGGCGCCAAAACCCGCCGGAGAGTGGATGCTGTACCAGGCGCTGGCCGGCGTCTGGCCCGCCACGCTGCAGCCGGATGACGAAGCGGGACTCAGGGCGCTGGATGAACGCTTCCAGGCCTACGTGGAGAAAGCGCTGCGCGAAGCCAAACTGCGCACCAGCTGGGTTGACAGCAATGATGCCTATGAAAAGGCGGTGCTCGATTACGCCCACCACCTGCTCTCCCCGGCTAACCTGACATTTTTGCAGGACTTTACCCGCTCGCTGCAGCCCTTTGTGCGCGCCGGGCTGGTCAACAGCCTGACGCAGACGGTGGTAAAACTGACGGCGCCGGGCGTGCCGGATATCTATCAGGGCAGCGAAACTCTGGACTTCAGCCTGATCGACCCCGATAACCGCCGCGAACCCGATTATCCCGCGCTGGAGCGCATGCTGGCCGGGCAGCAGTTCCCGATATCAACCGGGGAGGCAAGCTGGCTGAGCGGGCAGCTAAACCAGCACACGATCGCCAGCCTGCTGGCAATCCGCCAGCAGTTGCCGGCGCTGTTTCGCCGCGGTGACTATCTGCCGCTCGCGGCCGCCAATGCTGAGCAGGATCATCTCATCGCCTGGGCAAGAGTGGACGCCAGCGACGCGCTGATCGCCATCGCGCCGCGCCTGGTGTTCAGCGCCGTGCAAAACGGTTTTGCCGCTACGTCCCAGGTTAACGTCGATATCGCACTGCCTGCCGGGCTAACCCAGCGCCGCTACCGTAATATTTTCAACGGCGAGGAGATAACCAGCAGCGAACGTTTAGAAACCACCCTGACCGGACTTTTCCCGGCCATTTTCATCGCCATACGCTGACCTCTATCAGCGTCAACGTCGCTACATAACTTGCACGATGGGGAGAGAGCATGTCAGACAGTCAGCTTTATGAAATAACCGCGGGTTACAGCTATCGTCTGGGTGCCAACGTTGAGGAGAACGGGGTGAATTTCGCCCTGTTCTCCGCTCACGCCGAACGGGTAGAACTTTGCCTGTATGACGCCAGCGGCAAAAACGAAATTGCACGCCTGACGCTGCCGGAATACACCAACGAGGTGTGGCACGGCTTTGTGCCGGGCCTGCAGGCGGGAGCGCTGTATGGCTACCGCGTCTACGGTCCTTATGAGCCGGAAAACGGCCATCGCTTTAATCACCACAAGCTGCTGATTGACCCTTACGCGCGCGAGCTGGTGGGCGACATTGAATGGGATGCAGCCTGCTTTGCCTACGATCTTGAGCACGAAGATAAAGACCTGACCTTTGACACGCGCGACAGCGGGCCGTTTATGCCCAAGTGCAAGGTGATCGACCCGGATGAATTCAACTGGCACGACGAAAATCGCCCGGTGATTGCCTGGTCGGATGCGGTGATCTATGAGGCGCACGTCAAAGGCTTCACCCAGCTTAATCCGGCGCTGCCAGAAGCCCTGCGCGGCACCTATGAAGGCATGGGGCACCCGGCAACCGTCGACTACATCAAAAACCTCGGCATTACCTCAGTGGAGCTGCTGCCGGTGCACTGGTTCCCGGACGATCAGCACCTGCTGGATAAAGGGCTGAAAAACTTCTGGGGCTATAACACGCTGGCGTTCTTTGCCCCGGCCTCACGCTATTACGGGCCGGCGGGTATTCAGGGCTTCCGCGATATGGTGCGCGCCTTCCATGATGCGGGTGTCGAGGTGATCCTTGACGTGGTGTATAACCACACGGCGGAGGGCAACGAGCTTGGCCCGACGCTCTCTTTTAAGGGCATCGACAACTACTCCTACTACCGCACGCTGCCGGAAGAACATCGCTATTACATCAATGACACCGGCACCGGCAACACCGTGAATACCTCGCATCCGCGCGTGCTGCAGATGGTGCTCGACTCTCTGCGCTTCTGGGCGGAATCGATGCATATCGACGGATTCCGCTTCGACCTGGGGACGATTCTCGGGCGCGAACCGCAGGGCTTCGACCCGCGCGGCGGCTTCTTCGACGCCATTATGCAGGACCCGGTGCTGTCAAAACTGAAGCTGATTGGCGAGCCGTGGGACATCGGTCCCGGGGGTTATCAGGTTGGCGGCTTCCCGCCGGGCTGGGGCGAATGGAACGACAAGTATCGCGACACCGTGCGCGAATACTGGCACGGCGACAATGTCTCCAGCGATTTTGCCGCACGCCTGCTCGGCTCCGGCGATCTGTACGACCAGCGCGGGCGCCGCCCGTCGGCCAGCATCAACTTTATCACCGCCCATGATGGCTTTACTCTCAATGACCTTGTTTGCTGGAATGAGAAGCACAATGAAGCCAACGGCGAGGACAATAACGACGGCCACAACGACAACCGTTCATATAACTTCGGCGCCGAAGGGCCAACCGACGATGAGACCATCAACGCCCTGCGCGACCGGCAGAAACGCAACTTCCTCGCCACGCTGCTGTTCTCCCACGGCACGCCGATGCTGCTGGCGGGCGACGAGTTTGGCCGCAGCCAACAGGGCAACAACAACGGCTACTGTCAGGACAGCGAGATCTCGTGGGTCCACTGGGAAAATCGCCGCCCAGCTGACGATGAGTTACATGAATACACCCGCCATCTGCTGACGCTGCGCGCTGCGCAACCGCTGCTGCGCCGCGAGAGCTGGCGCGACGGTATGGAGATAAAATGGTTTAACGCCGGGGGCGGCTTCCAGCTGCCCGAGCACTGGGAGCATGGCACCACGCTGGGCGTCTATCTCTCACGCGCCGACCTACAGCAGGAGGAAGGGATCTGGCATGACGTGCTGATGCTGTTCAACCCGTTTGAAGGCAACGTTCCCTTCCGCATCCCGCAGTTTGGCGAAGGCGGCTGGGTGCTGGAGATCACCACCAGCTCCACGGCACAACCCGGCATGGTGATTACCCGCGAGAAGGATTTTGAGCTGGAGGGACGCAGCTTTGCGCTGTTCAGAAGGCCGTAACGCTGGCAGTCTGGATCGAAACCCCGTACTGAGGCATTATTTGCTAATTAACTGATTAGCAAGGTGCGGTGACCGTGGCCCCTTAAATACGCTCACCGCGCCGCCTCAAGTACAGGGACCCGCGTTATGACAGACAGCACCGCAAAAACCTCGCTGACGATGTACGGCATCAAAAACTGCGACACCATCAAGAAAGCCCGCAAATATCTGGAAGCACAGGGCGTGGACTATCAGTTCCACGACTACCGCGCCGACGGGCTGGATGCGGCCCTGTTGCAGTCCTTTATTGACACCCTGGGATGGGAAGCGCTGCTTAATACGCGCGGCACCACCTGGCGCAAGCTGGATGAGGTGGTGCGTAATGCGGTGAATAATCCCGCAGCCGCACGCGATCTGATGCTGGCACAGCCGGCAATCATCAAACGTCCGTTGCTCTGTGCGCCGGACGGCACTATGCTGCTGGGCTTCAGCGAAGCCACCTGGCAGCCGTTTATTCAGGAGAAGTCATAATCATGTACTGTCCGGTCATTGAGCTGACGCAGCAGCTTATTCGTCGCCCTTCCCTCAGCCCGGATGATGCCGGTTGTCAGGCTATTCTGATTGCCCGCCTGCAGGCGCTGGGCTTCACTATTGAGCCGATGAACATCGGCGATACCCTGAACTTCTGGGCATGGCGCGGTCAGGGTGAAACCCTGGCGTTTGCCGGCCACACCGACGTGGTGCCGACCGGCGATGCTAACCGCTGGATCAACCCGCCGTTTGAACCCACCATCCGCGACGGCATGCTGTTTGGCCGCGGCGCGGCTGATATGAAAGGTTCACTGGCAGCGATGACCGTGGCCGCCGAGCGCTTTGTCGCCGCGCATCCAAACCACAAGGGCCGACTGGCTTTCCTGATCACCTCTGATGAAGAGGCCAGCGCCACTAACGGCACGGTGAAGGTAGTGGAAGCGCTGATGGCGCGCAACGAACGCATGGATTACTGCCTGGTGGGCGAGCCGTCGAGCACCGAAGTGGTGGGCGATGTGGTGAAAAATGGCCGTCGCGGCTCCATGACCGCCAATCTGACCATTCACGGTGTGCAGGGCCATGTGGCTTATCCGCACCTCGCCGATAACCCAGTACACCGTGCCATGCCCGCGCTGAATGAGCTGGTGGCCACCGAGTGGGACCAGGGCAATGAATTCTTCCCGCCGACCAGCATGCAGATTGCCAACGTGCAGGCCGGCACCGGTAGCAATAACGTCATCCCCGGTGACTGCTTTGTGCAGTTCAATTTCCGCTTCAGCACCGAACTGACCGACGAGCTGATCGTTCAGCGCGTGCAGGAACTGCTGGACCGCCATCAGCTGCGCTACAGCATTGAGTGGAAAGTGTCCGGTCAGCCGTTCCTGACCTCACGCGGTAAGCTGGTGGATGCGGTAGTTAACGCGGTTGAGCACTATAATGAGATCAGACCGCAGCTGCTCACCACCGGTGGCACCTCTGACGGGCGCTTTATTGCCCGCATGGGCGCACAGGTAGTAGAACTGGGTCCGGTGAACGCAACCATTCATAAGATCAATGAGTGTGTAAAAGCCGCCGATCTGCAGCTGTTAAGCCGCATGTATCAGCGGATTATGGAACAGCTGATCGCCTAAGCGATCTGGGGTGAAGATATGGAATTTTTGAAGCATTACTGGTGGATACTGGTGATCCTGCTGATGGTCGGCATTCTGATGAATGTCTACAAAGACCTGAAGCGAATCGACCATAAAAAGTTTCTCGATAACAAGCCTGAGCTGCCTCCGCATCGTGATTTCAACGATAAGTGGGATGATGAAGACGACTGGCCGAAAAAGAAGTAGCCTACTACCCGCATTTAATTTCAATTTGTGAAACTCCGCTCAGCCCCTTTTTTTTATCCGGGGCTGGCGTTGCTGCGCATAAAATTTGCTCTATTTTGTAGTGACAGGAATGTCACTACAGGGATAGGGAATGCCTTTGCTATACTTACACCATGGGTACACTTACGAGTGGGACTCAAAGAAAGCACAGCACAATTTAGATAAGCACAAAATAAGCTTTGAGCTTGCCTGTGAGGTCTTTGACGATCCCAACATTCTCTCTACCCGCGATCTGTCTGAAATTTATGGCGAAGAAAGATGGCAGCATTTGGGTGAAATTAAAGGCTGCGTGGTTTTGCTGGTTGTCAGCACCGATCGGAACGACAACATACGGATAATTTCCGCTCGTAAAGCGCTGCCAAAAGAGATCGGGAGATACAGACAATGGTAGGAAAGCTAGAGCAACTGAATGAGCTGGCAACGATTCAGGCCAAAGACATTGATACCAGCGATGCGCCAGAGTTAAAGGACAAAGCATGGTCAACGGCTGAACGCGGCAGGTTTTATCGGCCAAAAAAAGTACAAAAAACGGTGCGTATCGACGCAGATGTTCTTTACTGGCTTGAGAGCAAAGGGCCGGGCTATCAGACGCGTATCAATAACATTCTGCGTGAAGCCATGGGCAATGAAGGAAAATAGCGATGCCGGGTAGCTGTACTGCCCGGCATAAACCTACATCAACGCAATCACATCATCCTCGCCCGGCGTTGCGCCGCCCAGGGCTTCGTCAAAATAGCGGCGCGGCACGGTAAACCGCAGGCGATCGAGCGCCAACTGCATCGCGCGGTCATCCACCGGATGCGGTAGATCGTCGACGATATCCAGGGTTACATCCCCTCCCAGCGCCGTTAAACGCGCTTCCGCCGCAACCCCGTGAAAGAGCGGCAGCGTCCTGTCATCGTCGCCGTGGATCAGGTCGAGCGCGGGAGAAAATGAACGGTTTTTGACGATGACGTTGAATTTATTGCAACGAGTCAAGCCACTGGCGCCACCGATCGGCCTGCTGAGCATCCAGCGCCATCAGCCCCTGCCGGGCTTCCTGGCGCTGTGCGGCCAGCAGCGCTTTACGCCCGGAGAGTTTCGCCCTGGCTATCACTTCAGCACTGCGTTGTTGCTGCAGAAGAGCGGCACTCAGCAGCGGCAGTGCGCAGGGCCGCTGGCTGACCAGCCTGCCCAGCGCGGCCAGGCTGGCTTCAAACGGCCGCTGTGCCCAGGCGAAACCGGCCAGCTCACGCCAGTCATCCTCATCAATATCAGCATAGCAGTGCGTCGCGAGCGGCAGCTCTTCTCCGGGCAGCTGACGACGTAACCACGCCCCTGCCCGCTCGAAACGCTGCGCGGCACGCTGTGCCAGCTGCTGTCCAGCGGGGCTGAGCGGCAGAATCGCCATCGCGCTGAAGCAGCCGCTGCTGGCCTCGCGCACGCTGCCGATACGCACCAGCTGAAAACCGCAGCGCTGCCAGAACTGCCAGAGCGCTGAAGTGAAGCCAAAGCTGACTGACAGATAATCCAGCCCCTGCGCCTGCTGCTGACAGCCCGCCAGCAGCTGCTGACCGATGCCCTGCCCGCGCAGCGCGGCGGCGACCGCAATCCGGCTAATGCGCCTGGAGCGCAGCTGCGGCGCGTCGATCTGCCCGGCATGCGCTGCCAGCGACTGCGCCACCAGATTGCCACGCGGGCGGCGGGTTCCGGCCCAGACGGCGCTGGACAGCGCCGCGCTCAGGCCGCCCTCATCCACCAGCCATAGCGCTCCCTGCACGCTGTCGCCCTGCAGCGCAGCGCTAAAATGCATGCCGGGCGCATCCATCATGCGCCGCAGATCGAGCGGCGAAGTGCGGTAGTGCGCGCTGGTCAGCAGCTGATATACCGCTGCCATTCGCGCAGGCTGCCGCCCCCAGTCGGGCTGTTCCAGCGCCACGTAATCCATGCTGCCATGCTGCGGCTCGACCTCCCGGTCATCAAACAGCAGCGCATCGCTGATAAAAGACTCCAGCGGATCGTTCGCCGCCCAGCGTAGTGGAGTATCAAGCTGATGCAGCGTCACATTGGGCAGCGCGGCGCAGAATTTCAGCAGGAAGCCACGCCCGGTGCCTTCGTAACCCTGCACCGTGGTGGTCAGCAGCACGCGCGGAAACAGCGCAACCAGCTGGTGCAGCAGCGGCGCGGGAATCGCCGCCGCCTCGTCAATCAGCAGCCAGTCCACGCCGGGCTGATGCAGCGCCGCTTCGGCCAGCAGGCGGTCGGGCGCGATAAAATGAAAGGCATCACCGGCAAACTGCGCCAGTACCTCGGTGGACACCTTGCCCGGCGCGGTGACCAGGCAGCGCCCCGGCCAGCGCGCGGCCAGCATGCCCGCCAGCGCAGACTTGCCGCGCCCGCGCGCAGCGGTGATCGCCTGAACACCAGGAGACGCGTGCAGAAGTTTTGCCAGGATTTGCTGCTGCTGCAGGCTGCCATCGTCCGGCAGCCACTGCGGCACGGCTTCAGCGACGGGTAATATCAGGGGGTGATTTTCTCGCCAGAGCACGGCCCGGGCATCGGCCTGTATCAGCTGCTGCAGACGCTGAATAAAACGCGGGGTGGCGCACGGCGCATCGCGCTCGCTCCAGCGCAGTGAATCCTCGTCAGGCTGCTGCGCCCAGTGGTCCCACTCCGGGACCAGCAGCAGCAGCCAGCTGCCCGCCTGTAGCGTTCCGGCCAGGGCGGCCAGCGCTTCGGCGTGAAAACCGCTGCGGGCGTCAAATACCGCGTGGTGGAACTCGCGCCCCAGCAGCGTGCGAATAGCAGATGGCGCGCAGCTTTGCACGCTATGCGACGGCTCGCCAACCCACAACCAGTCGCCTGGCAGCTGTTCCATCAATCCTGCAGCCTGCTGTTCACTCCATTGCGCTGTCCCGCTGAGCACCAGCAGTCGTCGCCAGCCCTGGCACTGCAGCCGTGCCGTGCCGTCGCGCCATTCACTCACCCGCGTTTAACCGGCAAAGGTATTACACTGGCCAGGATTTCCGCCATCGAAGCCTTTTTTAAACCAGGTGTAGCGCTGCTGTGAAGTGCCGTGGGTAAAGCTGTCCGGCACCACGCGCCCCTGGCCGCGCTGCTGCAGACGATCGTCACCGATCGCCTGGGCTGCATTCAGGGCCGATTCGAGGTCACCGGTTTCCAGCACGTTCTGCTGCTGCATATAGTGGCCCCAGACGCCGGCAAAACAGTCCGCCTGCAGTTCCATCTTCACCGACAGCTGATTCACCTGAGTCTGGCTGGCACCCTGCTGCATCTGGCGAACTTTCTGCTCAATGCCAAGCAGGTGCTGGACGTGGTGACCAACTTCATGGGCGATCACGTAGCCCTGGGCGAATTCTCCACCCGCACCGAGTTTATTTTTCATTTCGTCATAGAAAGAGAGGTCGATATAGACTTTGCTGTCGCCGGGGCAGTAGAACGGCCCCATCGCCGCCTGGCCGCCGCCGCAGGCGGTCTGCGTCTGATTGCGGTACATCACCAGCGTAGGGGCTTTCCACTGTTTCCCCATCTGCTGGAACAGCTGCTGCCAGGTATCTTCAGTCATGGCAAAGATGGTGCGGGTAAACTGCGCCGCTTCATCCTCTTTCGGGCTGGCCTTGCGCTGCTGCTGGGAAGTTTGTGTCATCTGCGTGCCGTCCCCGCCCAACAGCGGCGAGAGGTCGTAACCGTAATAGCTGGCCACCACCACCACGATAAGCAGAATAATTCCGCCTTTACCACGGGGAATACGCATACGCCCACCGCCGACGGTTCCGGACTCGTTACGGCGATCTTCTACATTGTCGCTTTCGCGACGCCCTTGCCAACGCATACAGTTATCCTCATGATCGCTCAAAACAGCGTATGTGGATTTTAGTCTGACGCAGCGGGGAAAACCAGAAAACGCGGAAATGGAAGAGGATTTTGCGCAAAAGGCTGAGGAAGGCCGGGCGCACCCGACCTCAAAATAGCGGGTTAGTCGAGCTTCACGCCCAGACGATTAGCCACTTCTTCATAGGCTTCAATCAGGCCACCGAGGCTCTGACGGTAGCGGTCTTTATCCATCTTGTTCAGCGTCTCTTTGTCCCACAGGCGTGCACCGTCCGGGGAGAACTCATCGCCCAGCACCACTTCGCCTTTGAACAGGCCAAACTCCAGCTTGAAGTCAACGAGGATCAGGCCCGCGTCAGAGAACAGCTTGCTCAGTACGTCGTTCGCTTTGTAGGTCAGCTCACGCATGCGCGCCAGGTTCTCTCTGTTTACCCAGCCGAAGGTTTCACAGTAGGACTCATTCACCATCGGATCGTGTTTCGCATCGTCTTTCAGGAACAGGTCAAACAGCGGTGGGTTGAGGATCATCCCCTCTTCCACGCCCAGACGTTTTACCAGCGAGCCAGCCGCACGGTTACGGACCACACACTCAACCGGCACCATATCCAGCTTCTTCACCAGCGCTTCGTTGTCAGAGAGCAGGGCTTCCATCTGCGTTGGGATACCGGCTTCCTGCAGTTTGGTCATGATGAAATAATTGAACTTGTTGTTAATCATTCCCTTACGGTCAAACTGTTCGATGCGCTCACCGTCCAGCGCTGACGTATCGTTACGGAATTCGAGTACCAACAGATCCGGGTTTTCGGTGCTGTAAACGGTTTTCGCTTTGCCGCGATACAACTCAGCTTTTTTCTGCATCTTGTTTAACTCCAAACGATAATGAACTGTTACTGTCGGACCGGCTGAACCGGGCCGTTAATATTTTGCCTGGCGGAATTATATGTTCCGCGGGTAAAAAACCGAAGCAATCGTTTACGTCAGACGTAAATAAAAAGGCCGGAAGTATCCGGCCTTGTGGCTTACTTGCTGAATGCGGCCTGGAACACCGCCACCAGCGCATCGTTCTGCGACTGGGTGAGCGGGTGACCTTTAGGGTCGAGGAACTGCAGGCTGCTACGGTTATCGAGGTCACCGACCTGAAGTTTGTAGTCGCCGTTTTTCAGTTCTGGATCCTTGGCACCCAGTTCGTCGAAGGTATTGCTGCCTGGCGCTTTATAAGTCACGTTCAGGCTACCCTGTGAGCGGTTGTTGTCGGTCACTTCCATACCAACGCGCTTCAGCGTTGCCGGCAGGCGCTGCCAGACCACGTTGAACGGTGCACGCAGGATCAGATTAGGCAGGCCAGTATCATCGGCACCGCTCTGCACGTCAATTTGCGTTGGGCTGCGGCTGGCAGCGGCATCTTCACGTGTGGTTTCAACCTTATCCATGGTGGCACTGATTTCGTTCAGCATCTGAGCGGTGTAACGCTGGATCTGCACTGGCGAAGTCACTGCTTTATCCTGCTGCTGCAGCTCAAGCAGTTTCACCATCAGAACCTGCTGGCCTGCCTGCGGCTGCACGCTCAGCTGATAGCGGCCACGGTACTGATTATCTTCATCAGCACGGTTCCACTGTACCCAGTCGGTGGTCAGGGATTGACGCGCATCCTGACGGTCGGCAATCGGGAACTTCAGTGACTGCACCGCGTCAACAACCTGCGGCCAGATAGCGCTGCGGCTGTCGACCATCAGCGTACCGGTGTTACCGGCAAACTGGCTGCGGGTGCCGTTCATCAGTGCCAGCGTCTGTGCTGGCGGACGAATGTCCAGCTGCTTGCCTACCTGCCCATTAGGGTTGACCGACGGAATATCAAAGTCGCCATTTTGAATCGGCAGGATCATGCCAGCAGGCGCGCGCAGATCGCTAAGATCGGCTGCCTGCAGGTAGGATTCGTCACCGCTCACCTGACGCTTGTAACGCTGGTCGTTAGAACATGCTGCCAGCAGCATAACCAACGACAGTCCCACCACTTTCGCTACCGTGGACTTTTGTACTGAGTAAGCCATTAATTCTCCCTAAATTTAAAGCAGGCCAGCGTTTTTCAGTGCCTGCTCAACAACCGGACGACCGGCATCGGTCAGCGGCGTCATTGGCAGACGCAGCGTATCGGTTGCTATTAATCCTAATCGTTTCGCGGCCCATTTCACCGGGATAGGATTCGGTTCAGCAAACAGCTTGTGATGCAGATGCATCAGGCGCTGGTTCAGAATGCGCGCTTCGGCAAAGTTGCCCTGCTGCGCCAGAGCGCAAAGCTCGACCATTTCACGTGCGGCAATGTTTGCCGTAACGGAAATCACGCCGTGCCCGCCAAGGTGCATGAAGTCGAGCGAGGTGGCATCATCGCCGCTCACCAGAATAAAGTCTTCATTTACCCGCTCTTGGATCTGACTAACCCGCGATAAGTTCCCGGTGGCCTCTTTGATTCCGATAATATTTTTAATTTTGGCCAGGCGACCGACGGTTTCCGGCAGTAAATCCGTGCCGGTACGTGACGGTACGTTGTACAGCATCTGCGGCAGCTCGGTGCTTTCCGCGATGGTTTTGAAGTGCTGATACAACCCTTCCTGCGTCGGACGGTTGTAGTACGGCGTGACGGTCAGGCAGCCAACAACGCCAGAATTTTCGAAACGTTTGGTCAGAGAGACGCCTTCCGCAGTGGCGTTTGCACCGGTGCCGGCAATAACAGGGATACGGCCATCGGCCAGTTCCAGTGTCAACATCACCACGTCACCATGTTCATCATGGCTCAGGGTGGCGGACTCGCCGGTCGTTCCTACAGAAACAATTGCCGCGGTGCCGCTGGCAATATGGTAATCAATCAGTTTTTTCAGACTCGCACGGCAGACATTACCTTTGTCATCCATCGGCGTTACGAGTGCAACAATACTTCCCGTGAACATTAGCCATCCCCTCGACAAACAAGTGCTTCATGGTACGTTTGACCGTGCAGTAAAAGCAAGCGCGCAGCACGGCTCAAGCGCTTGTCAGCAGTTTTTTTTATGTTTACCTTATGGTTATTAGCATTTGCACAGGAAGATTGATTTTGTCGCAGTCATCGCAACACCATTTGGTTATCACTGCCCTTGGGGTTGACCGCCCGGGGATCGTCAATACTATCACCCGTCACGTCAGCAGCTGCGGGTGCAATATTGAAGATAGCCGGCTGGCTATGCTGGGTGACGAGTTTACCTTTATCATGCTGCTGTCCGGCAGCTGGAACGCCATCACCCTGATTGAATCGACGCTGCCGTTAAAAGGGGCAGAGCTGGAGCTGCTGATTGTGATGAAGCGCACCAGCGCCAGTACGCGACCGCCCCTGCCCGCCACGGTGTGGGTGCAGGTGGAGGTCATCGACTCCCCGCACATCATTGAGCGCTTTACCGATCTGTTTGATTCGCATCAGATGAATATTGCCGAGCTGGTGTCACGCACACAGCCTGCACAAGAAAACCAGCCGCCTTTGCTCTATATTCAGTTAACCGCCCATAGCCCGGCCAGCCAGGATGCGTCATTAATCGAGCAAGCGTTCAACCGGCTATGTACAGAACTCCATGCTCAAGGCACTATTAAGGCGGTTTCTCACCACGGCGCGTAATCCTTAACCTGCACGTGGGAAGCGCGTGAATTTTACCCCTAGCATGATGATAAAAATGGAGAGTAGTGATGAATCCACTGAAAGCCGGTGATACTGCACCGAAATTTAGCTTGCCCGACCAGGACGGCGAACAGGTAAATTTAACCGACTTCCAGGGACAGCGCGTTCTGGTATATTTCTACCCGAAAGCGATGACGCCAGGCTGTACCGTACAGGCATGCGGTCTGCGCGATAGCATGGACGAGCTGAAAAAATCCGGGGTTGAAGTATTAGGTATCAGCACCGATAAGCCGGAGAAGCTCTCACGCTTCGTCGAGAAAGAGCTGCTGAACTTCACTCTGCTGTCTGATGAAGACCATCAGGTATGCGAGCAGTTTGGTATCTGGGGCGAAAAAACCTTTATGGGCAAGACCTATGACGGCATCCACCGCATCAGTTTCCTGATCGGCACTGATGGCAAAGTTGAGAAAGTTTTCGATGATTTCAAGACCAGTAACCACCACGATATCGTGATGGATTACCTGCAGTCGGCGTGATTTGAACCTGCGGGCCGACCCGCAAACGTCGGGGCCGATCGTCTTTTCGATCGGCCCTTGATAAACCTTCTACGATTTAGCCAGTTCATCCGGCCAGGCATGCACCACCGCTTTCACCAGCGTGGCGAGCGGTATGGCAAAGAACACTCCCCAGAATCCCCATAGCCCGCCGAAAATCACCACCGACAGAATGATCACCAGCGGATGCAGGTTTACCGCTTCTGAGAACAGTATCGGCACCAGTACATTGCCATCCAGCGCCTGAATCACCAGATAGACGATAATCATGGTCCAGAAATCTCCGGACAGCCCCCACTGGCCCAGCCCCACGCCAATCACCGGAATGGTGACCGCCATTGCCCCGACGTAGGGGATCAGCACCGAGATACCGACCAGCACGCCCATCAGCAGCGCATAGTTCATACCGATAGCGAGGAAGCCAATCCAGCTGGCGATGCCGACCACCACCATCTCCAGCACCTTGCCGCGAATGTAGTTCGACACCTGCTGGTTCATCTCAACCCATACCTGCCCGGCAAGACCGCGATTGCGCGGCAGCACGCGGCGAATGGCGTCCAGCATCTGATCTTTGTCCTTCAGCAGGAAGAACACCATCAGCGGCACCAGCACCAGATAGATAGCCAGCGTCATCAGCCCAACCAGCGAAGCCAGAGAATATTTCACCAGCTGGTCGCCCATGCCGCTCAGGCGGCTGCGCAGATTTTCCACCACAATATCGATAATGCCGACATCCATCAGCGTTGGGAAACGCTCCGGCAGACGGGTAGCGAACTGATACAGCCGCGTCAGCATGGTCGGCATCTCATGGGCGAGGTTGATGCCCTGCTGCCAGGCGACCGGCACCACCACCAGCAGCAATATCAGGATCAGGGTGGCAAAGACGATCAGTACCAGCGTCACCGCCCAGGTACGCGAGCAGCCAAGCCGCTCTAGCCTGACCGTGGGCCACTCCAGCAGGAAAGCCAATACGATTGCCACCAGCAGCGGCGCCAGCAGGCCATTAAAGAAAAACAGGATGCAGAAAGCAGCGATCAGGATCGCCAGCAGCGCAATGGCCTGGGGATCGCTAAAACGGCGGCGATACCACTGCATTATAAGTTCCAGCATGGTAAGTCCTTGCCTGAGAATGAGTGGGGGAAAGTGTACCTGAAACGCAGCGCCCCTGCAGTGTCGTCTGGGGCGCTGCGCGCGAACGCTTAATGCGGAAGGGGGTGTACAACAGCAGGCTGTTCGGTGCTGTTTTTTGCCACAATCACCTGATTGCGCCCGGCGTTTTTAGCCCGGTAAAGCGCATCATCCGCCTGCTTGAAGGTATGCTCCATGGCGACGGCATTTTTCGCGGCCCAAAATGCCACTCCGACAGAAATGGTGATATGCCCGACCTGTTCCAGATTGAACCCTTCAATACGGCAGCGCACGCGCTCCGCGATCATCATGGCCACTTCGCGATCGGCGCCCGGCAGGATCATCAGAAACTCTTCGCCGCCGTTACGACAGATGACATCAGTCTGTCTGGCCCCCTGCTGCAGCTGGCGCGCCACGGTTTTAATCACCGTATCGCCCGCATCATGACCAAAGGTGTCATTAACGCGCTTAAAGTAGTCGATATCCAGCGCCAGTACCGCGAACGACTGGCTGGTGGCCTGGAAGTATTCCAGCACCGCATTCAGGCCACGGCGATTCAGCAGTTCGGTCATCGGGTCGGTCTGCACTTCGCTTTTCAGTCGGCCGATTTTGTCCTGCATCAGGGCGATCCCCGCCAGCATTGCCCGCTTAATCTGCGAGGCTTCGTAATACCAGGAGCGGATGCTGTTGATCTCTTTCGAAACGTTTTGCGTATCCATCTGGCTGGCTTTACGCGCCAGCTGCCACAGCGGTAGCGCAATGCGCTGGGCGAGGATCAGGGCCAGAATCAGCGTCAGCAGAGCAAACGGCACCGAATGTTTCAGCACCTGCAGCAGCAGGCTGTTGAGCGGCGCCAGCGTAGCCAGCGTCGGCTTGAGCGTGACGATGGTCCAGCCAGCGGTCGGGACGTTAGCGTAACCTGCCAGCATCGCTTCACCATTATCAGCGCTAACTTCCCTGTTGCCGTTGCTGGCTTTACTGCGCTGGTCATTGCTGATTAACGGGTTGATGGTTTTGCCGACCATCTGACGGTCCTGGTGATACAGCACCTGATTTTTACCGTCGATGACGTACAGCGTTGAGCCATCACGATAGAACTGCTCACCGAGCAGCACGTTCAGAATGCTTTTTTTCTTCAGATAGATAGAGCCGCCAACATAGCCGAGATACGTGCCGGTTTTTGACCAGATTGGCCAGGAGACAAACACCAGCAGATTATTGGCAGCAGACATGCTCGGCTGGCTGATCAGCGGTTTGCGCTCGGCCAGCGCCTGTTTTGCCGCAGCCGAACTGAGGTGCATGCCCTTCAGCATCAGTGATTCCGGCGAAATAGCGCGCACCCAGCCGTTAGCATCAACAATCACCACCGAGTTAAAGCTGTTGGTTTGCTCGCGCAGGCGATCCACTTCCTGCTGTAGCCTGTCGTCATCTTCCAGCCCGCTGCCCAGCACTTTAGCGCTGTAAGAGAGCTGTGATTGCGCCAGCTGGAAAAACACCTCGGTGGTCGACGCCAGCTTGGTGGCGTAAACCCGGTTGGCTTCCAGCGTATTACCGATCAGCACATCGCGCTGCACACGCCAGCTGGCGTACAGAGAATTGGCGAGAGTGATCACAATGCTGGCGACCGCCAGCAAGGTTATAAGCGTGCGCAAGTCCGTTTTGGGGCGGGTAAGCCTCAGCATGGACTCACCTCGGTGAGAAGCATCATCATCAGCGCCTTATAATTTTTTATGCGCGTTGATACCCAATAAATTTCATGTTGCAGGAAGGCGGCAAGTGAGGAGATCCCCGGGAGCTTACTCCAGTAAGTGACCGGGGTGAGCGAGTGCAGCCAACACACCTGCAGCGTGCAAGATGGAGGGTATGTTTAAAAGTGCGAGTTATGCCCTGGTAAAGCACCTGCCAATTGTACACCTCTCAGCCGTTTTGGGAATAATCTGACGCTATCAGGTCCAGGAAATATTTCACTTAAATCGAAAAAGGAATTTATCAGAAGAAGCGGGCCAGGTGGCCCGCAGCGCGGGGTTACATTGACAGGAAGGCGTAGCCCTGGTTTTCGAGGGTGGAAACGGTCGTCGGGCTGGAGAGCGCATGGGTAACGGATTTATCAATCCACTCGGGTTTATAGTGGTGGAAAGCCACGGACTGGTCGCACACCGATACGTCCACGCCCTTCTCGCGCAGCGCAGCAATCAGCTTCAGGTTCGGGTTATCCATACCGAACTGCTTATGATACTGCTCGTTGTTCAGCATTGCTGGCGTGCCGTCGCCGGTGACAGAAACCACAAACTTCAGTTTTTCTGCTGGAACGCCGGAAGCCACGTACAGATTGACCACGCGCGCCACGCGCTCCAAACCGAGGTTCGGATCGTTCGGGCCGTTCTCCGCTTTGGTTATCTGGAAGACAATTTTATTGCTGTCGTTGACGTTCGGCTTGTAAGCCACGTTCGGCTCGTAGTGCATTTTGCCATAGCCTTCAATCGCTGGCGTCGACCAGAAACCCGCCGGGTCGCTGGCCGGATCGGCACGACTGGCAATTTTATCGATCAGTTCAGGCGCTTTAGAAAAGCTGGCGCCGACAAAACCAGCTACAGCCGCAATCAGGACATAAGAAACCACAGGACGCATAACCACTTCTCCGTAAGAGCACAGTAATGAGTGAGATATAACACAGGCTTTAGGGAAAGCTTTACCGGCTATTTTTCGCCTGGTGGCTTATTAGTTTCATATTGAAATAATATGTATTCACTACTGTATAGCTAAAATGACCAATGGGCATTGGGGTCCGATTTCGAACAAGCCCAGCGAAATCCGCAGGGTCAAGGCATGCATCTAGCGTCGTAATCCGCAGGGTCACGGCATGTTGCGAGCGTTTAGAAAGCGTCACGCCCACCTGAGCCATTCCGGTATTTTTATCACTGGACCTGATTATTTATTCGCCTGTGATTTAAAGTGAAATTTAGCTTAAGTATCAGAAGATCTCGCGGCAACCGTCTCGGGCAATTTTTCAGAGTAACTCCTATCAAACGGCATGCCACTATCAGTAAATTTGAATAAATTTACCTAACTTTAAACAAAGAGGGGCAATGCCCCGATAACTTCTCTAACGCCAGCAGTCGATTAGTGCTGCGGCTGGCTATCCGCTGCGTTCAGTTTTTTACCGCAAAATCCCACCCTGCGCGCCCCGGCAGGTGCAACAGCGGTAATTAAGGCATTTCATTCCCCACGGGCACTGGTTAAGATGGCTTCTTAGTGTGGCTATCTTATGCCCGCAGAAGAACATTTCGGCACTTTGCCGGTCAAAATCTGGACTTCCTTGTTAGGGATTGCGATATGTTAATCCGATTCAACCGAGGCCTGCTGGCTTCCCTGATAGTGACGCTGCTCGCAGCCCAGACGCTGCCAGCACGTGCGGACGTGAGCGATAATCTACCGGATATTGGCACCACCGCGGGCGGAACCCTGTCGATTAATCAGGAACTGGCAATGGGCGATTTCTACGTGCGCCAGCTGCGCGCCAGTGCGCCAATCATCAATGACCCGCTGTTAAATCAGTATATTAACGGCCTCGGCCAGCGCCTGGTGTCCCATGCCTGGTCGGTCAAAACCCCGTTCCATTTCTTCCTGATCCGTAATGATGAAATTAACGCCTTCGCCTTCTTCGGCGGCAATGTGGTGCTGCACTCCGCGCTGTTCCGCTACGCCGATAATGAAAGCCAGCTGGCTTCGGTAATGGCGCACGAAATCTCGCACGTGACCCAGCGCCATCTGGCGCGTGCGATGGAAGATCAGCAGCGCAACGCCCCGCTTACCTGGGTGGGTGCGCTGGGTTCAATTCTGCTGGCGATGGCCAGCCCGCAGGCCGGAATGGCGGCGCTGACCGGCACGCTGGCCGGAACACAGCAGGGGATGATCAGCTTTACCCAGCAGAACGAACAGGAAGCCGACCGTATTGGCATTCAGGTGCTTCAGCGCTCCGGATTTGACCCGGAAGCCATGCCAAACTTTCTGCAAAAGCTGGCGGATGAGTCGCGCTTCGCCTCCAAACCACCGGAAATACTGCTGACGCACCCGCTGCCCGACAGCCGCCTCGCCGATGCGCGCAACCGTGCCAATCAGATGAAGCCGGTGGTGGTGCAATCCTCACAGGATTTCTATATGGCAAAAGTCAGGGCGCTGGGCATGTTCTCCACCGGGCAGAACCAGCTAAATGACGATCTGCTGATCCCACTGTCGCACGGCAACAGCCGTGAACAGGCCGCTGCGCATTATGGTAAAGCCGTGCTGTTGCTGGGCGAGAATAAATTTGCCGAAGCGCGCAATATCATCACCCCGCTGCTGGCAAAGCAGCCGGATAACGTCTGGTATCTCGATATCATGACCGACATTGATATCGGGCTGAAACAGCCGCAGCAGGCCATTAACCGCCTGCTGGCGGTGAAAGGCGTCAATACGATCCCGGTATTGCAAATCAACCTGGCGAACGCCTATGTCGAAGCGAAACAGCCGGCTAATGCCAGCAAAGTACTGTACCGCTACACCTGGGCAAATAAGGACGATCCTAACGGCTGGGACCTGCTGGCTCAGGCTTCTGCCGCGCAGGGTCTGAGCGATGAAGAGCAGGCCGCGCGCGCCGAGAGCCTGGCGCTGGCCGGCCAGCTCGACCAGGCGATCCGCAGCCTGAGCAGCGCCAGCGCCGCCGTGCCGCTTGGCAGCCTGAAACAGGCGCGTTACGACGCCCGTATCGATCAGCTGCGCCATTTACAGGAACGTTTCCGCCAGTATCAGAAATCATAAGGAGAGGATGAATGGCTGAAGTAAAGATTTACCACAATCCACGCTGCTCCAAAAGCCGCGAAACCCTGGCGCTGCTGCAGGCGCACGGCATTGAACCCGAAGTGATCCTCTACCTGGAGACGCCACCGGGTAGCGCCACGCTGCAAGCGCTCCTGCAGCAGCTGGGTTTCAGCAGCGCACGCCAGCTCATGCGTCATAAAGAGGAAGCTTACAAAGCGGCCGGACTCGGGGATACAAGCCTGAGCGAGCAGCAGCTGCTGGCGGCGATGGTGGCAGAACCGAAGCTGATTGAGCGGCCAATTGTGGTGGCCAACGGCCAGGTGCGCATCGGCCGCCCGCCTGAGCAGGTGCTGGAGATTTTATTGCGTTCTAAAGGCTGAGGGCTTCTTTAACAAACGGGATGGTCAGCTTGCGCTGAGCGCTGATTGATGCGCGATCCAGCTGATCGAGCGTCAAAAACAGCGTGCGCATCTCACGATCGAGACGTTTAAGCAGGAAGCGGCCAACGTCTTCCGGCAGTTCGAATCCGCGCAGGCGGGCACGCAGCTGTAGCGCCTGCAGCTTATCTTCGTCGGAGAGCGGCTGCAGTTTATAGATTTGGCCCCAGTCGAGGCGCGAAGCCAGATCGGCCAGCTTGAGGTTAAGCTGGCGCGGTGGGCGATCCCCGGTGATCAGCAGCCGGGTTTTTCCGGTTTCCAGAATGCGGTTATACAGGTCGAAGATCGCCATCTCCCAGGGTTCATCCCCGGCAATGCACTCAATATTATCGATGCAGATCAGCGCCAGCTGCTCCATGCCGTCCAGCACTTCCGGCACAAACCAGGTGCGCTTATCCAGCGGCACATAGCCCACCGCTTCGCCTTTGGCCGACAGTTCCGCGCAGGCCGCGTGCAGCAGATGGCTGCGCCCGCCACCTTCACGTGACCAGAAATAGAAGTAGCTACCGTGTTCCTGATGCAGAGCGCCCTGCAGCGCAGCCAGCAGCGACGGATTTTCCCCCGGCCAGAAGCTGGCGAAGGTTTCGTCGTCAGGCAGGTAAAGTGGCAATGAAAGCTGTGCCGGCGTGTTCAGAATCACCTCAGGGTTTAGCAGGCAGAAATCGCCAAAAATTCTAACACAACTCGGTCAGGATCATGAAACGCTTAGCGGTAAGCGATCGTCGCGGATCGTCACAATACGCGGCAAAAAGTGCGATTAGCGCTTACTGGATAGCATAATGGTTTAAAAATCATTAGCCTTGGGCCAGTTTTTTTATTCAATAACATGGAGTCGTTATATGCCGGTCACCCGCAAAATTCGCCTGAGTATCCTCACTGCCGGCCTGTTAGCCTGTCTCGCAAGCCAGGCCACCGAGCTGCAGCACTGGCCGCAGCCGCAGGCGGAAAAACTGAATCAGCTGATCGAACAGCATCGTAACAAAGGCAACTATGCGGTGTTCGATATGGATAACACCACCTATAAGAACGATCTGGAAGAGGCGTTAATACCGTGGCTGGAGAATCAGAAACTGCTGACGCGGGAGACGCTCGATCCTGCGCTTAAGCTGATCCCTTTCAACGACCTGCCGGGCAAACCCGAGAGCCTTTACAGCTATTATCACCGCCTTTGTCACATTGATGAGCTGATTTGCTATCCCTGGGCAGCACAGATTTTTTCCGGTTTTACTTTGCAGCAGCTGAAGCAGCAGGTGGATGCCATGCTGGCGCAGCGGGAGGCTATCCCGGCCTCCCTGAATCAGGATGGTCAGCAGGTCATTACGGCGGTAGAGCCGCCGAGAATGCTGCGCGGAATGCAGGAGCTTTTTGCCAAACTGCAGGAGAACGGTATCCGCGTGTATATCATGAGCGCCGCACATGAGGAGCTGGCGCGCATGGTGGCCAGCGACCCTCACTATGGCTATAACGTCAAAGCGGAAAATGTATTAGGTATTAATACCCTGCTAAGAAATACCGTCACTGGCGAACTCACGACCGCACGCAAACAGATCCGCGAGGGCCGCTATCGGCCCGAACAGAATCAGCAGTTGCAGATGACCTCCTATCTGATGAACCCAATGACCTGGTATGAAGGTAAAGCGGGCAGCATGCTGGCGTACATCGATCAGTGGCGCAAACCGATTCTGGTTGGCGGAGACACCCTCTATTCGGATACTTACATGCTGCTCAACAGCACTGATGTGGCCAGCGGCGGGCAGCGACTGTGGATTAGCCGCAGTGACAACACGCGTAAAAAGCTTGATGGGCTGATTAAAAAGATGGCCAGTGAGCAACAGCAGGCAGGGGTAACCCCTGATGCCGATAAAAACTGGATAGTGGTGCAGCAGCAGCGGCTGGAATAGTCGTTACGTTAAGGGCGAGCATAAAGCTCGCCCATACAATCCCTTACTTACCGTCCGTGCGTTCGTCCGGCACGTCGATCACCTCTTCTTCGCGGCTGCACAGGCTGATAACTTTGAAGATCAGGCTAAGCCCAACGCCCACTACGGTCGCCAGCGCCATGCCTTTCAGCTCAGCCGCGCCAATATGCACCTTCGCCCCGCTTACGCCGATGATCAGGATCACCGAGGTGAGGATCAGGTTCTGCGCTTTGTTGTAATCCACTTTCGATTCAATCAGTACGCGAATACCGGAAGCGCCAATCACCCCATACAGCAACAGCGAAACGCCGCCCATCACCGGCACCGGGATCGCCTGAATCGCCGCCGCCAGCTTGCCGACGCAGGAGAGCAGGATCGCCAGTATCGCCGCGCCGCCGATCACCCAGGTGCTGTATACGCGGGTGATCGCCATCACGCCAATATTCTCGCCGTAGGTGGTATTCGGCGTGGAGCCGAAGAAGCCGGAGAAAATGGTCGAGACGCCGTTGGCAAACATCGAACGATGCAGGCCCGGATCTTTCAGCAGATCTTTTTTCACGATGTTGGCCGTCACCACCAGGTGACCGATATGCTCGGCAATCACCACCAGCGCCGCTGGCAGGATGGTAAAGATGGCATACCACTCAAAGCGCGGGGTGTAGAAAGTCGGCAGCGCAAACCAGTGGGCTTCGCGCACCGGCGTCCAGTCGACGATACCCATGCCCCAGGAGAGCGCGTAACCGACCAGCACGCCGATCAGAATCGGGATAATCGCCATAAAGCCGCGGAACATCACCGAACCGAAGATAGTTACGCCCAGCGTCACCATCGAAATAATCACGGTTTTACTGTCGGGTGAAGTGCCATCCGCCGGCAGCAGACCGGCCATATTTGCCGCCACGCCCGCCAGTTCCAGCCCGATAACCGCGACAATCGCCCCCATCGCTGCCGGCGGAAACATCACGTCCAGCCAGCCGGTACCGGCCTTTTTGACAATCAGCGCCACCAGGCAGAACAGCACGCCGCACATGATAAAACCGCCCAGCGCCACTTCATAACCCAGCGGCAGCAGCAGCAGCACCGGGGAGATAAAGGCGAAGCTGGAACCGAGGTAGGCCGGGATTTTGCCTTTACAGATAAACAGATACAGCAGCGTACCGATACCGTTGAACAACAGTACCGTGGCCGGATTGATGTGGAACAGGATCGGCACCAGCACGGTGGCACCGAACATGGCGAACAGGTGCTGGAAGCTGAGTGGAATGGTTTGCAGCAGCGGTGGCCGCTCGCTTACGCCAATTGCGCGACGCGTCATGATGTTGTTACCCCTTGAGTTTGCCTTTGCTATAAAAAAACCGACTCTGCGGTCGGTTTAACGCTTTCGGGTCGGGCGCGCCCGTCCCCTACAAAACACACCCGATAAAATGCTGATTGAACCCGGTACATTTTGTCGTAGGGGCGAGGCATGCCTCGCCCGTAGCAAAATTATTTAGTACCAAAAATCTTATCGCCGGCATCGCCCAGGCCTGGGATGATATAGCCCTTCTCGTTCAGGCCCTGGTCGATAGACGCGGTGTACACTTCCACATCCGCGTGCGCTTTCTCCAGCGCCGCCAGCCCTTCCGGTGCCGCAACCAGCACCAGCACCTTGATGCTGGTACAGCCCGCTTTCTTCAGCAGGTCGATGGTGGCGATCATCGAACCACCGGTTGCCAGCATTGGGTCTACCACCAGCGCCATGCGCTCTTCAATGTTAGAGACCAGCTTCTGGAAATAGGGCACCGGCTCCAGCGTCTCTTCATCACGATAGACGCCAACCACGCTGATGCGCGCACTCGGTACGTGCTCCAGCACCCCTTCCATCATGCCGAGACCGGCACGCAGGATTGGCACCACGGTAATTTTCTTACCTTTGATCTGATCGATTTCTACCGGACCGTTCCAGCCTTCGATAGTGACCTTTTCAGTTTCCAGATCGGCGGTGGCTTCATAAGTCAGCAGACTTCCCACTTCTGACGCGAGTTCACGGAAACGTTTGGTGCTTACGTCATGTTCACGCATCAGACCCAGTTTATGTTTGACCAGCGGGTGTTTGACTTCCACGATCTTCATTGTTGTACTCCCGGAGTGTTAAGCTGCAAAAAAAAATCGCGAGATTATAGCGCCATTTAGGCGCGGCGCCATATGACTTAGTGCAATAGTTTGCACACCCTCAGCATTATTCCTAAGGATTAGCTAAAATCCGGCTATCTGCAATGCGTGCAAGAAGGCACTCGCAAACGTTTGCCTGCACTGTTAGAATTGCGGCGCTTTATTTTTACCACCACACCAACCGCAAACCGCGTGGGGATTCGCAGTGACCGACAAAACCTCTCTCAGCTATAAAGACGCCGGCGTAGATATCGATGCGGGTAATGCTTTAGTCGACCGTATCAAAGGCGTAGTGAAAAAGACTCGTCGCCCGGAAGTGATGGGTGGACTGGGCGGTTTCGGTGCGCTTTGTGCGCTGCCGCAAAAATACCGCGAACCGATTCTGGTTTCCGGCACTGACGGCGTCGGCACCAAGCTGCGTCTGGCGATGGACCTGAAACGCCACGATACCATCGGTATCGACCTGGTCGCGATGTGCGTTAACGATCTGGTGGTTCAGGGTGCTGAGCCCCTGTTTTTCCTTGATTATTATGCCACCGGCAAACTGGATGTGGATACCGCAGCCAGCGTTATCACCGGCATCGCTGAAGGCTGTTCACAGTCTGGCTGTGCGCTGGTAGGCGGCGAAACCGCTGAAATGCCGGGCATGTACCACGGCGAAGATTACGACGTGGCCGGCTTCTGCGTCGGTGTGGTTGAGAAATCCGAAATCATCGACGGCAGCAAAGTGACCGATGGCGACGTGCTGATTGCCCTGGGTTCCAGCGGCCCGCACTCTAACGGCTACTCGCTGGTGCGTAAGATTCTGGAAGTCAGCAACACTGACCCGGAAACCACGACGCTTGCAGGCAAATCACTCTCTGACCACCTGCTGGCACCGACCCGCATCTACGTGAAAAACATCCTGAGCCTGATTGAACAAGTTGATGTTCACGCCATCGCCCACCTGACCGGCGGCGGCTTCTGGGAAAACATCCCGCGCGTCCTGCCGGATAACACCCAGGCCGTGCTCGAAGAGTCAAGCTGGGAGTGGCCAGCGGTGTTTGGCTGGATGCAGCAGGCGGGTAACGTCAGCAGCTTCGAAATGTACCGCACCTTCAACTGCGGCGTCGGCATGGTGATCGCGCTGAGCGCGGCTGAAGCCGATAAGGCCGTACAGCTGATGAATGATGCCGGCGAGAAAGCGTGGAAAATCGGCGTGATCAAAGCCTCTGACTCTGAAGAACGTGTGGTTATTAACGCATGAAGCGCATAGTCGTGCTGGTTTCCGGTAATGGAAGCAACTTACAGGCAATCCTGGACGCCTGCCAGCAGGGACGGATCAACGGCAGCGTCGCTGCCGTTTTCAGCAACAAAGCTGAGGCTTTTGGGCTGGAACGCGCGCGCGCAGCAGAAGTGCCGGCGCATGCGCTGGCGGCTGCGCAATTTGCTGACCGCGCCGCGTTTGATCGTCAGCTGATGCTGGAGATCGACGCCTATGCGCCCGATCTGGTGGTATTAGCCGGCTATATGCGCATCCTCAGCGCCGAATTCGTCCAGCGCTACGCCGGACGGATGCTGAATATCCACCCTTCCCTGCTGCCAAAATATCCCGGTCTGCACACCCATCGCCAGGCGATTGAAAATGGCGATGAAGAGCATGGCACCTCGGTGCATTTTGTCACTGAAGAGCTGGACGGCGGTCCGGTGATTTTGCAGGCGAAAGTGCCGGTATTCAGCGACGACAGCGAAGAGGATGTCACGGCGCGCGTGCAGCATCAGGAACACGCGATCTACCCGTTGGTGGTGAGCTGGTTTGTTGATGGTCGCCTGGCGATGCGCGAGGGTGCGGCGTGGCTGGACGGCCAGCAACTGCCTGTTGAAGGGCATGCGTTCGAATAAGCGTTTGCGGGTCGGGCATGCCTGACCCCTAGCCATATCTGCCGGTAATATAATCTTCCGTACGGCGCTGACGCGGCGCAGTAAACAGTTCGTCGGTCAGACCAAACTCCACCACACTTCCCTGATGCATAAACGCGGTATAGTCCGACACGCGGGCAGCCTGCTGCATGTTATGGGTGACCAGAATCAGCGTGAAGTGCTGCTTTAACGTGCTCATCAGCTCCTCAATCACCAGCGTGGAGATGGGATCGAGCGCCGACGTTGGCTCATCCAGCAGTAAGATTTCTGGCTCAATCGCTATCGCCCGGGCGATCACCAGCCGCTGCTGCTGCCCGCTGGAGAGCGTCAGCGCATTCTGCCACAGATTATCTTTCACTTCCGGCCACAGTGCCGCCGCACGCAGCGCCCGCTCAACCGCTTCATCCAGTACGCGTCGGTCACGCACGCCCTGCAGGCGCAGGCCATACACCACGTTGTCATAGATAGTTTTGGGGAACGGGTTAGGACGCTGGAACACCATCCCCACGCGGCGGCGCAGCGCAGAAAGATCCTGCTGCGGGGCGAGGATTGAGTGCTGCTGCAGCCGGATATCCCCTTCGATACGGCAGCCGTCAATCGTATCATTCATGCGGTTAAAGCAGCGCAGCAGGGTCGATTTGCCGCAGCCTGAGGGGCCGATTAACGCGGTGATGCGATTTTTCGGCACCCGCAGGCTGATGGCATTCAGGGCGGGTTTTTTCCCGTACCACAGGCTGAGTTTATCCAGCTCCAGCGCGGTATCCGCATCGTCAAAGGTGACATTGGTCATAAAGAATTCCGTGTTAATGCATCAGCGCACGGTAGCGCTCGCGCAGACGATGGCGCAGGACCATCGCCATTAAATTTAAGCCCAGAATCAGCAATACCAGCAGCAGCGCGGTGGCAAACACCAGCGGGCGGTCAGCTTCGGCATTGGGGCTTTGAAAAGCCAGATCGTAAATCTGAAAGCCGAGATGCATAAATTTACGATCGAGGTGTAAATAAGGGAACAGTGAGTCAATCGGCAGCTCGGGCACCATCTTCACCACGCCGACCAGCATCAGCGGCGCGGTCTCCCCGGCGGCGCGCGCGACGGCCAGAATCAGCCCGGTCAGCATCGCCGGTAACGCCAGCGGCAGCGTGACGTGCCACAGGGTCTCTGCCCGCGTTGCGCCGAGCGCGAGGGAGCCCTGGCGCAGCGAGGGCGGAATGCGCGACAGTCCCTCTTCGGTGGCAACAATTACCACCGGCAGGGTCAGCAGAGCCAGCGTCAGCGAAGCCCACAGCAGCCCCGGTGTACCAAAGGTTGGGTTCGGTAACGACGAGGCGAAGAACAGGCGGTCGAGGCTACCGCCCATCAGCCAGACAAAGAACCCGAGGCCAAACACGCCATAGACAATCGACGGCACGCCGGCAAGATTGACCACGGCAATGCGCACCAGCCGCGTCAGCAGGTTGCGCCCGGCGTACTCATGCAGCCAGACGGCGGCAATCACGCCGAGCGGCATCACCACCACCGACATCAGCAATACCATCAGCACGGTGCCAAAGATCGCCGGGAAGATGCCGCCGTCGCCCTGGCTGTCACCTTTAGCGTCGCTGACGAAGTGCCATAGCTGGCTGCCGAAATGCTGCCACTTCTGCGCCAGCGTCATGGCATTCGGCTGCCAGGCAGCGACAATCTGCGCCAGGGAGATCGGATGCTGCACGCCGCCTGCATCGCGCAACAGCAGCACGGTACTGTTACTTTCACGCTGCAGTGCCGACAGACGTGCGGCCTGGCGGCCAAACTGGCGCTGCAGTTCGGCACGGTCTGCCTCATACATCGACTGCGCCTCTGCCGTGTAGCGCTGCTCGTCGCGCTGCTTCTGCCGCTGGCGCTCCAGCTCTTCCATCTGCGCATTTAGCCGCGCCATATTCACCCGGCGCAGCTTTTCCGCTTCCTCGATACGCTGGCGCGTCTGCACTAAACGCTGCTGCAGCGCCTGGCCGAGATCCTGTGCCGTCAGCGGCTGGTTATCTTCCAGCAGGCCGTCAAACCAGCCGTAGGCGTTGCCGCCGCTGCGCCGCTGCAGCACGATCGCCTGGCCCGGCTTATCCTGCTGCACAATCTGGCTGGAGAGAAGAGTGTGAAAATCCGGCGCGTTAAAATCGCGGTTGCCGGTTTTGATCAGATAGCGCGTAACCTGTTCCGGCGTCTCCCCTACCAGCGGCTGCCCGCTGGCCAGAAGCTGCTGGCGCGAGACCGTCTGCTGTTGCGCCACTTCGCCCAGCATCTGCACTTCACCGTGTGCCGTTTTCAGCGTGAACTGCACCAGCGGCTGCGGCCAGAAATAGCGCAGCCCCTGCCAGGCCAGCAGCGCAATCAACAGCAGGAAGGCCAGCAGGCTGAGCGCTACCGCGCCGCCGGTCAGCCAGCGCCAGCGGTGATTATTGCGTGCCGCGTTGATCATCCCTGAATCTCCTGCTGGCTGTAACGCTGGCGCAGGCGCTGACGCACCATCTCCGCAAGGGTGTTGACCACCAGGGTGAACACCAGCAGCACCAGCGCCGAGAGGAACAGAATACGATAGTGAGCGCTACCCGCCGCGGCTTCAGGCATCTCCACCGCCACGTTCGCTGCCAGCGAGCGCAGCCCCTCGAACAGGCCGCCGTGCGTCACCGGGGTATTGCCTGTCGCCATCAGCACGATCATGGTTTCTCCTATCGCGCGGCCAAAGCCAATCATTAATGCGGCAAAGATGCCGGAGGAAGCTCCCGGCAGCACCACGCGCGTCAGGGTTTGCCACTGCGTCGCCCCCAGCGCCAGCGAGCCTTGCCCGAGTTCCGCCGGAACGCTGAAGATGGCATCTTCCGCCAGTGTAAAGATCAGCGGCACCAGCGCAAAGCCCATCGCCACCCCGGCCACCAGCAGATTGCGCTGCTGATAACGGGTGCTGATGACGTCAGCCAACTGCTGCCCCCACAGCGCCTGGGTGACCAGCGGCACCAGCCACAGGGTTGCCGCGGCGGTCAGCAGCAGGACAGGCAGCAGAATCAGCACTTCACGCCCTTCGGACAGCCAGCGCTTGCGCCAGTGCGCCGGTAATTTTTGCATTGCCCAGCCGCACAGCAGCAGCACGGCGGCCAGCGCCAGCGGCAGCAGCAGCACGCCCGGGAGCCTGTCGGCAATGCGCGGGGCCAGCCACAACCCGGCGATCAGGCCGATCACCACGCTGGGCAGCGCCCCCATCATCTCGATGGCAGGTTTGACCCAGCGCCGCAGTGCCGGCGTCATAAACCAGGCGGTGTACATCGCCGCTGCCAGCGCCAGCGGCGTGGCAAACAGCATCGCCAGCCCGGCGGCTTTCAGGGTTCCCACCACCATCGGCACCAGGCTGTATTTCCCCTGATAGTAGTCATTGGCAGAGGTCGACTGCCAGACATAGTCCGGAGAAGGATAGTGCTCGTACCAGACTTTCTGCCACAGGTTACGCCAGCTGATGTCCGGCCATGGATTGGTCAGCTGAAAGTGCTGCCAGCGCCCGTCCCGCTCCACCAGCAGCCCATCGCCTTCCGGAGAGAACTGCGCTCGGGTGATACCCGGTGTGAGCTGATGGCTGAGGATAGCGCCCTGCTGCTTGCTGGCAAACAGCTTAAGCTCGCCCTGCGGGCTAAGCGTGGCAAACACCCGGCGGTGTGCTTCAGTGACGATCAGCGGCTGCCACTCTGCCCCCGCAAAACGGCGGATCTGGCGCAGGTGCGGGCCGCTCGGGCTGGCGATATCAAACCACTGGCTGATACCGTCTTCATCGGCGATCAGTAGCGAACTGCCGCCGCTCAGCATCGCGATGCTTTTCACCGGCTGCGTCAGCGTCAGCACGTCGCGCAGTTGAGGCGCACCGCTGCCGATGTTCCAGACGCGCAGCTGTGAACCGGCCAGCGCAAACAGCAGGCGGCCATCCGGTGACAGCAGTAGCTGGCTGACGTCGCGGATGTCCAGACGATAATTTTGTGCAGGGAGCTGGGATTGCAGCTGCCATAGCGTGATATGGTCGGGGGTCGCCAGCGCTACCTGCCAGCGGTTTTCACCACTTTGCGCCAGGCTGAACTGGTTGATGGTCGTTTCACCGCTGGAGAGCGGCAGATCGCCCAGCGGGAACTTCCAGCGCGGCGCTTCACCGGGGATAAACTCAGGTTTTACCAGCACCATTGAGCCCTGTGCTGACAGCAGCAGCGTGCTGCCGTTATCGCTACTGCTGCTGGCTCTGACCGCGCTGCGCATTAGCGGGAACGGGCTCATCGGCGGCTCAGCATTCAGCGGGATAAAATAGCCGTTGCCCTGATTATCAATGCGCCAGCCCCATTGCTGCTGCCGGTCCATCCCCAGCGCAACCGCAGGCTGATGCTGCCACAGTTTGATTTCGTTCCCGGCGTGGATCGCGGGGGAGACGAACAGCGGAACGACGACCCAAATCAGCCAGAAAAACAGCAGCATCATTACCAGCAGAATGGCCACACCGCATGCCGTGACCACGCGCCGCGTCAGCCGATCGATAAAGCGGCGGCGCCCGGCGTTGTCGTGAACAGGGATTGGGCGGTCAGTCATATCAACGTGGGTTTCCATTGTGCTTCGAAGCCGCTATGTTGCCCGTATGTAGTTAATAAGACAATCAACATTCACCGGGCGTTGGACAATGCTGCCATACTCTCGCCATAATGTTGCAGAACAATGGATACCTTCATCCTGAATCAGCCAACGGAGTAAAAATGGGTCAGGAAAAGCTGTATATAGAGAAAGAGTTAAGTTGGTTATCCTTCAATGAACGCGTGTTGCAGGAAGCTGCCGATAAAACTAACCCGCTGATTGAGCGTATGCGCTTTCTGGGTATCTATTCCAATAATCTGGAAGAGTTTTATAAAGTCCGCTTTGCTGACCTGAAACGCCGCATTCTGATCGGCGAGGAGCAAGGCTCCCCGAATACGCCGCGCCACCTGCTAAAAAAAATCCAGGCGCGCGTACTGAAAGCCGATCAGGAGTTCGACAGCCTCTACAATGACCTGCTGCTGGAGATGGCGCGTAACCAAATCTTCCTGATCAATGAACGCCAGCTCTCCCCCAATCAGCAGAGCTGGCTGCGTCACTACTTTAAGCATCATCTGCGCCAGCACATTACTCCGATCCTGATTAACCACGACACTGACCTGATTGAGTTCCTGAAAGACGACTACACCTATCTGGCAGTGGAGATTATTCGCGGCGAAGATATTCGCTATGCGCTGCTGGAGATCCCCTCCGATAAAGTGCCGCGCTTCGTTAACCTGCCGCCGGAGACGCCGCGCCGCCGCAAGCCGATGATCCTGTTGGATAACATCCTGCGCTACTGCCTGGGCGATATTTTCCGTGGCTTCTTCGACTACGACGCGCTTAACGCCTACTCGATGAAGATGACGCGCGATGCGGAATATGATTTGGTCACCGAGATGGAGTCGAGCCTGCTGGAGCTGATGTCTTCCAGCCTGAAGCAGCGCCTGACGGCCGAACCCGTGCGCTTTGTTTATCAGCGCGATATGCCGGATGCCATGGTGCAAATGCTGGGTAAAAAGCTCAACATCACCAACTATGACTCGATTGTTCCCGGCGGCCGCTACCATAATTTTAAAGACTTTATTGGCTTCCCGAACGTGGGCAAAGCGAACCTGGTCAATAAACCGCTGCCGCAGCTGCGCCATATCTGGTTTGACCGCTTCCGCAATGGCTTTGACGCCATCCGTAATCGAGATGTGCTGCTCTACTACCCTTATCACACCTTTGAGCACGTGCTGGAGCTGCTGCGCCAGGCCTCCTTTGACCCAGCGGTGCTGGCGATCAAAATCAATATCTACCGCGTGGCGAAAGACTCACGCATTATCGATGCGATGATCCACGCCGCCTATAACGGCAAGAAAGTCACCGTGGTGGTGGAGCTTCAGGCGCGCTTCGATGAAGAGGCCAATATTCACTGGGCCAAGCGGCTGACCGAAGCCGGCGTGCATGTGATCTTCTCCGCGCCGGGCCTGAAGATTCACGCCAAGCTGTTCCTCATTTCGCGCCATGAAAACGGCGAGATTGCGCGCTATGCGCATATTGGCACCGGTAACTTTAACGAAAAAACCGCGCGTATTTATACCGACTACTCGCTGCTGACCGCCGATGCGCGTATCACCAACGAAGTGCGCCGGGTGTTTAACTTTATCGAAAACCCGTATCGCCCGGTGACTTTCGAACATCTGATGGTCTCGCCGCAGAACTCGCGCAAGATGCTGTATCAGCTGATTGATAATGAGATCGCCAATGCGCAGAAAGGCATTCCTGCCGGTATCACCCTGAAGATTAACAACCTGGTCGACAAAGGCCTGGTGGACCGCCTTTATACCGCGTCCAGCGTCGGTGTGAAGGTCGAACTGCTGGTGCGCGGCATGTGCTCGCTGATCCCGAATCTGGAAGGCATCAGCGAAAATATTCGCGTTATTAGTATTGTCGACCGCTACCTGGAACACGATCGCGTCTATATTTTTGATAACGGCGGCGATAAAAAAGTGTTCCTCTCGTCCGCTGACTGGATGACGCGCAACATCGATTATCGCATCGAAGTGGCCGTCGCCATCCTTGACCCTATTCTGAAACAGCGCATCCTGGATATTATCGCCATCCTGTTAAGTGATACGCTGAAGGCCCGTTTCGTCGATAAAGAGTTGAGCAACCGCTATGTTCCACGCGGTAACCGCCGCAAGGTGCGCGCCCAGCTGGCCATCTACGATTACATTAAATCACTTGAGCAACCTGATTAATCACTATGCCAATTTCCCATAAAAGTACGCCGAAACCGCAGGAATTTGCTGCCATCGACCTGGGTTCGAACAGTTTTCACATGGTGATTGCCCGCGTAGTGGACGGGGCGATGCAGGTGCTTGGCCGTCTGAAGCAGCGCGTGCACCTGGCTGACGGGCTGGACAGTAACAACGTGCTGAGCGAGGAAGCCATCGAGCGCGGACTGACCTGCCTGGCGCTGTTTGCCGAACGTTTGCAGGGCTTCAGCCCGGCCAATGTCACCATCGTCGGCACCCATACCCTGCGCCAGGCGGTTAACGCCGAAGATTTTCTGCAGCGTGCCGCCGACGTTATCCCCTACCCGATTGAGGTGATCTCCGGCCACGAAGAAGCGCGCCTGATCTTTATGGGTGTGGAACATACCCAGCCGGAAAAAGGCCGCAAGCTGGTGATCGATATCGGCGGCGGTTCAACCGAACTGGTGATTGGTGAAGACTTCGAGCCAAAACTGGTCGAAAGCCGCCGCATGGGCTGCGTCAGCTTTGCCAATCTCTACTTCCCGGGCGGCGCCATCAGCAAAGAGAACTTCCGCCGGGCGCGCCTGGCTGCGGTGCAGAAACTGGAAACCCTGGCATGGCAGTACCGTCTGATGGGCTGGCAGTATGCGCTCGGTGCCTCCGGCACCATTAAGGCCACCTGTGAAGTGCTGCAGGCCATGGGCGAGAAAGATAAGCTGATTACGCCGGAGCGGCTGGAAAAGCTGTATGACGAGGTGATCAAGCACAAATCGTTTGATGCCCTGAGCCTGCCGGGGCTGTCGGAAGAGCGTAAAGGGGTGTTTGTGCCGGGTCTCGCCATTCTTTGTGGCGTATTCGATGCGCTGGCGATCCGCGAACTGCGCCTGTCCGACGGTGCGCTGCGCGAAGGCGTGCTGTATGAAATGGAAGGCCGCTTCCGCCATCAGGATATCCGCAGCCGTACCGCACAGAGCCTGGCAAACCACTACGCCATCGACAGCGATCAGGCGCGCCGCGTGCTGGAAACCACTGAACTGCTCTACAACCAGTGGCGCGACCAGAACAGCAAGCAGGCCAATCCGCAGCTGGATGCGCTGCTGAAGTGGGCGGCGATGCTACACGAAGTGGGTCTGACGATTAACCACAGCGGCATGCAGCGCCACTCCGCCTATATCCTGCAAAACACCAATATGCCGGGGTTTAATCAGGATCAGCAGACGCTGCTGGCCACGCTGGTACGCTATCACCGTAAGGCGGTGAAAGTGGATGAGATGCCGCGCCTGACGCTGTTTAAACGTAAACAGTTTCTGCCGCTGGTGTTCCTGTTGCGCCTGGGTACGCTGCTGAATAACCAGCGCCAGGCGACCTCGAAACCTGAGGATCTGAAGCTGGAAACCGATGAGGGTCACTGGACCCTGACGTTCCCGCATGACTACTTCAGCCAGAACAACCTGGTTCAGCTCGACCTTGAGCGCGAACAGACTTACTGGAATGACATCACCGGCTGGCAGCTGACCATTCAGGAAGAAGCGTAACCGTTGACGGGGCCGATCGGAACAGAAGATCGGCCCCGACAGAACCAGGGCCGATAGGAACAGAGGATCGGCCCCTACAGGTAAACTTTTTTTCGCTCAGGCTTAAATGACCACACAAAATTGATCCTATGACCTTACGTACAGACAGCTACTTTAGCGAAAAATACGCGCTCACCGCGCCGCATTCCGAAGTCGTCGCAGCCATGCCGTATCTGGATGGCGGCAAAGCCCTGGACGTCGGCTGCGGCAGCGGTCGCAACACGCTTTATCTCAACAATCGCGGCTTTGACGTCACGGCCTGGGACATTAACCCGGCTTCGCTGGCGCGGCTGGAGCAGATTATCAGCGCGGAGAACCTTAGCGGTATCCATCCCTCTATTCAGGATCTCAACCAGCATCGTTTTAACGGCGCCTATAATCTGGTGCTGTCGACGGTGGTGATGATGTTTCTACAGCCGGAAACGATCCCACAGCTGATTGCCGACATGCAGGCCAGCACGGTGCGCGACGGTTACAACCTGATCGTCGCCGCGATGGATACCCAGGACTACCCATGCGATCAGGGTTTCCCCTTTGCCTTTAAGTCCGGTGAACTGAGCCACTATTACCGCAAGTGGCACATCGTGAAATACAACGAGCATGTCGGGCAGCTGCACCGCAAGGATGAGAATGGCCAGCGCATCTCCCTGCGCTTTGCCACCCTGCTGGCGCAGAAGGCCAGCGTGAAAGCGTAATTACTTGCTCAGGGCGGACGTCGCCAGATCCTGCAACGGCAGCGCTTCACCGATGGCGACGCCCTGCAGATAATCCACGCCCAGCTTGCGCAGCGCGCTTGCGGTCTCCTCGTTTTCCACCGATTCGGCAACGATCTGCATGCGCTTGAGGCGGGCCACCATGCAGATTGACTCGATAATCTGGTAATCAAGGCTGTTATTCAGCATGTTGCGGATAAAACTGCCGTCGATCTTCAGCATGTCCACCTGCACCACTTTCAGGCTGGCGTAGCTGGCATAGCCAGTACCGAAATCATCAATCGCCACGCGGCAGCCTAACTGGCGCAGCTGGGCAATGGTTCGATTAACCCAGCTATGATCGCTGAGCATCGGCGATTCGGCGACTTCAATGATCAGCTGCCACGGTTCAATATCGCTGGCTTTCAGCCGGGTAGCCAGTTCGGTGGCCAGCTGAGGGCGACAAAGCGTGGCGGCAAACAGGTTAACGGCCAGACGGATCCCCGGCAGCACAGCGCGGTGACGGTCAATAAAGGTTAACGCCTGGTCCAGCACCATGCGATCCACTTCCCATGTCAGGCCAAATTCCTGCACGACGGGCATAAAACTCGCTGGCTTGATGTACTCGCCCTGCGCATTCACCATGCGCAGCAGAATTTCATAAAAGTCATCGCCGCGCACACCGTGGATTTTCTGCGCCACCAGGCAAAAACCGTCGCTCTGCAGCGCCAGTTGAACATCGCGCAGCATTTCCAACTTTTCACTGACGTGACGCTGGACCGGGACCTTCTCCGTCTGTTGCAGATTTTCCGCATGGCCGCTGCGCAAGGAGATCTCCGCCATCGCGCTCATTTCCCCCAGCAGTTCATACAGATGTGATACGGGCGGATAAACGCTGCAGTGGCTGATGCCGACCTGCGGATGGATCGGCAGGCCATCCCAGCTCAGACGATAATCTTTTAACCGCGCTTCTAACCCTTCAATGCGAGCCTGGTAGCCGATACTCCCCAGGCGCACCACCAGGTCAAACCCCGGCAGCTGATAGATCCCTTCACCTTTAAGGAGGAAGGGTTGCAGATGACTGGCCAGACTGCGTTTATACTGAATCCGCAGCTTCAGGCCATAGGTTCGGCTCAGGCGGTCAAGGTCGGGAATACGTAAAAAGCAGAGTGCCGACCCGGCATTTTTTGCCAGGTCCTGATTTAAGGCGCGCAGATTCGGCATGCCAATGACCGGATCGGTAAGCGCCATTTCGCGAGCTTTTGCCAGTAAACGACGCTGGCGGGTGCTGAGCGCCGACATCAATAAAATCGTCAGCGTAAACACCAGCAAATTGGCTGAGATCACGGCGAGGTTGTAGGGTTCAACCAACGGGTCCATAAAGCGGTCACGCAGCTGATAGAGCACCACCAGCAACGTCCCCCAGCACAGAGAGGTGAACAGATAGCCAAAGCGCAGCGCTGCCCACAGCATCAGCGGTAAAAGCAGGGGGATACCATACTCGGTCGTCAGCAGATTATTGGTCGTAGTGCGAAACTGCGTCAGCATAATCAGCGCAGCGAGCATCAACGCCAGCCAGCTAAACCACTCGCGCAGCGTAACCCCGGCAGCAAATTGCTGCTGGCAGCGACCGCTCAGAATACGTAGATAATAGGGGTTGCGAAAAATGCGCAGCATAAAGTAGAACAGCTGCACGGTAGCCAGGGAGGCCAGCAGCACCGATTGATAGTTCAGCAGCGTATGCAGAGAGTAGAAATCATGAGCGAATACTGAATTCGTCACGGGTAATATGCCTATCGGCATCGCCAGCTGCATCATTGCAATAAACATCGTCGGCATGGCAAAGGCCAGCCAGAACAGGCGTGCAGAGACCTGGCTCACCTCACCGAAGCTAATCCCCCAGCGCTTTTTGGTCTGTGCGCGATAGCCACTCCAGCCCAGCACCAGCGTAGTCATAATTAATAAAACAATCACCGTCGCCTGAGTGCCGGTGTAACGATGAAAATAGTGCCAGCATAGCGCGAGGACGATACCCGGTAGTGCTCCCCAGTCAAAAACCATCAGCAAGGCGATCATCAACGCCAGCGGCAAATAGATGAGATAGACGTAACCTTCAGGGAACCATAACCGGACCGACATTGAGGAGGCCACAGGCATCAGCAGTAGGGCGAACAGGAGCGGTAGCCCCCACCAGCGGCGAGAGAGTGTTTGCAGCATTACCAATTTAGTCATGAGGGTATCGTAGAATTTAGTATTATTAGCAGGTTTTATTTATTCTAACCAACAATCATGTTGAGAATTGGTGAAAAGTATTATTAAATCCTGAGTATAGTAGAGCTAAAATCTCACTCTAATTTGATCTAAATCAGTTTATTTTATAATAAATGCTATTCCCACCATTTGATCAAACCACCATCGGCCACAACAGATGTTATTCTTCAGCGGGCCAGTTGTTGATCGTGGCGCAGGATCGTTGACCTGCACGCGATGCTGTGCGTAAATTGTTCATCGCCCGCACGGGCACATTACAGGAAAAATTGCGTGAATAGCGCTATGTCATTTAAAAAACGTCAGAAAACCGGAAGCATGACGCGAGTTATCTTGCTGGTGAGTTTTATCATCTTGTTAGGACGCCTGATCTTCGTAGTACCCGGTGCTATCGAGCATCATCAGCAGAAAAAACTGCTACCTGCGAACCCAGTCAGCGTCGTTAACGACAAATAGCCACTGCCGGGTGGCCATGCTGCAAACGCTTTTCGGAGCTTTTGCTGACCCGCTGATGCCCAAAATCAGCTAAGCTATATGCGCTCCGCTTCCCTCTTTATACCTGAAAACCCTCAGGCTGCAGCTCACGCTTCTGCCGTCTGGAGTGGTTAAAGTTCAGTCTGACAAAAGGATGTTGTATGTCCGTAGCGCCTTCTCATGTTCAGCAGTTAGCTGAAGTTCGCAGCCGTATTCTGAACCTGCTGCTGAATGATAAAGACCTCGTTGATACCCTGCTGGAACGCCCGCTGCGCGAGTCCGAGGCTGAAGCTGAGGCGCATCGCGAGCAGGTTGAAGAGATTAAAGCCACGCTTCCGGTACTGCACGCGGCCGATATTGCTGACCTGCTGGAGGCCCTGCCCGAGGATGAACGCCTGGCGCTATGGCGGCTGATTGGCAACGATCGCCGCGGCCGGGTGCTGGTTGAAGCCTCAGAAAACGTCTGGGAAAGCCTGATTGAGGAGATGAGCGACCGCGATCTGCTGCGCGCCATCAAACCGCTGGATATCGACGAACAGGTTTATCTGGCTAAGTATCTGTCGCGCGACCTGACCGGGCGCCTGCTGACCTCGCTGGATCCGGAACTGCGTTCGCGCGTGCTCGACGTGGTGGATTTCGACCGCGACCGCGTTGGCCGCATCATGGATTTCAAGCTGGTCACGGTGCGCGCCGACGTGACGCTGGCGACCGTTCAGCGTTTTCTGCGCAGTAAGAAAACCATCCCCGACGGCACGGACAAGCTGTTTGTCACCGGAAAAAATAACAAGCTGCTGGGCGAACTGCCGCTGACGGAAATCCTGCTGAATACTCCGGAAAAGCGGGTATCGGAGGTGATGAACGCCAAACCCACCACCTTTCTGATTGACGATAAAGCGGAAGACGCGGCCGGTGCCTTCGAACGTTATAACCTGATCTCCGCCGCCGTTATCGATGCCAAGGGCAAGCTGATGGGGCGCGTCACTATCGAAGATGTCGTCGACCTGGTCAACGAAACCAACGACAGCAGCATGCGTAAAATGGGTGGGGTTAATCCTGAAGAGGATGTGTTTGCCCCGGTGCGAAAAGCCGTGCGTACCCGCTGGGCCTGGCTGGCGGTCAACCTCTGCACTGCGTTTGTTGCCTCACGCGTGATTGGCCTGTTCGAGGCGACGATTTCCCAACTGGTGGCGCTGGCCGCATTAATGCCTATCGTCGCCGGGATTGGCGGCAACACCGGCAACCAGACTATCACCATGATTGTGCGCGCCCTCGCCCTGCATCAGGTGGAACCCGGAAACTTCTCGTTCCTGATAGGGCGCGAGCTTGGCGTGGCGCTGATTAATGGCCTGTTCTGGGGCGGCATCATGGGGGGCATTACCTGGGCAATGTACGGCAACCCGGCGCTGGGCGGCGTGATGATGCTGGCAATGGTGCTGAATCTGCTGCTGGCGGCCTTAATGGGGGTGCTGATCCCCCTGCTGATGACCAAATTCAAGCGCGACCCGGCGGTGGGATCCAGCGTGCTGATTACCGCGCTAACCGACACCGGTGGCTTCTTTATCTTCCTTGGGCTGGCCACGATCTTCCTGCTGCCCTGATCGCAGGATGTGACGCACTTTGTTATAAAATGATAATTAATGGTTTAATCTGTGACTTATCGCGCAGAACAAATTCCCCGCAGCGCCTAACCTAACAAAAAATAACAAACCTGCACGTTAATTAACTTCCGAAGGTTGAGGATCCCCTCAGCGTTCGGAAGGCGGTTTGCTATTGCCTGAAAAAGGACATCACCCTACCCCAGCTAAAGGATGCTCTATGAACTCATCAGCCACGGTTCAACCGCAGATAACGGCCGCAGACGACAGGGAAGAAACTATCTGGCGCCGCGCCGTCTGGCGCATTCTGCCTATCCTCACCGTAAGCTACATTTTTGCCTATCTCGACCGCATCAATGTGGGCATTGCCAAACTTCAGATGTCCAGCGATCTGGCATTTTCTGAAACGGTCTATGGCCTGGGCGCCGGGATCTTCTTTATCGGTTTCTTCTTTTTTCAGATCCCCAGCAATATGGCGCTGCATCGCTTCGGCGCGCGCCGCCTGCTGGCCGCGCTGCTGATCTCATGGGCGGTGATCGCCCCGCTGACCGCGCTGGTGGCGACCCCGTTCCAGTTTTACGCCGTGCGCTTCCTGCTGGGGCTGACCGAATCGGGCTTTTATCCCGGCGTTATCCTTTATCTTTCGCTGTGGTTCCCCTCCTACCGCCGCGGCAAGATGTTTGCGCTGTTTGCCGCCGCCGTGCCGCTATCGGGACTGCTTGGCGGACCGATTTCGGGCTGGATCATGGAGTATTTCCATAATGTTCAGGGCATCGCCGGCTGGAAATGGCTGTTCATTATTCAGGGAACCCCTTCCCTGCTGATTGGCCTGCTGGTGTTCTGGCTGCTGCCGGACCGCATCGACACTGCCCACTGGCTCAATAGCGAGGAGAAAGCGCTAATCGCTGAACGCCTGCGTGAGGATGCGGTACAGGAACCTGCCGGGGCGCAGGCCAGCCTCGGAGCCGTGCTGCGTAACGGCAAGCTGTGGCTACTGACCTTTATCTACTTCTGCCTGATTGCCGGGTTTTATACCGTCAGCTTCTGGCTGCCGACGCTGGTGCGCAATGCCGGCGTTGAGGATGTGTTTACCGTGGGTCTGTTAACCGCTATCCCTTACGCAGCGGCAATTGTCACGATGATTGTCGCCTCGCGCAGCGCGGATAAGCACCGCGAGCGCCGCTGGCATCTGGCGCTGATAGCGGTGATGAGCGGCGTGGGCATGGTGATCTCCGCGCTCTACAGCGACAACCTGTGGGTGGCGATGTTTGGCCTGACGCTCGGTGCCGCTGGCGGCCTCAGCACGCTGCCGCTGTTCTGGAGCCTGCCAACCGCGTTTCTCGGTGGCACCATGGCCGCCGTCGGTATCGCGCTGATCAACTCGTTTGGCAACCTGGCCGGTTTTGTCGCGCCTTATATGATGGGCATCCTGACCGACCTGACGCACTCCACGCTGACCGGCATGATGATTATTTCCTGCACGCTGTTTGTCGGTGCCGCTGCGATCTTCCTGATCCCCGGCCGCATTGTTAACCGCTAATTTAACGAGGTTGAGTTATGAATATCGTCATTACCGGCGCTGCCGGATTCCTGGGGAAAAAACTGGTTGAAGCCCTGCTGGCTAAAGGCTCGCTGCGTGATGCGCAGGGCAAGTTGCAGGCAATAGAACGTATTACCGCTATTGATATCGTGCCGCTCAACGGCATCGGCGATCCGCGCCTGAAAGTGCTGAGTGGGGATATCAGTAACGCCGCCGAGCTGGAAACGCTGATTGATGAGCGGACCGACAGCGTGTTTCATCTGGCAGCGGTGGTTTCTGGCCAGGCGGAGCAGGATTTCGATCTCGGGATGAAGATCAATGTCGATGCCGCTCGTCAGATCATGGAGCGCCTGCGCGCCCTGCCGCAGTGCGTCAGGCTGGTCACCACCAGTTCAGTGGCGGTATTTGGCGGCCAGCTGCCGGATAAAGTGGCGGATAACCAGGTCTGGATGCCGCAAAGCTCCTACGGCACGCAGAAAGCGATGAACGACCTGCTGCTGTCGGACTATAGCCGCAAAGGATTTCTTGATGGCCGCAGCCTGCGCATGCCGACCATTGTGGTGCGCCCGGGAAAACCCAATGCGGCAGCCTCCAGCTTTGCCAGCGGGATTATTCGTGAGCCGCTCAATGGCGAGGCCGCCAACTGCCCGGTCAGCCTGGATACCCGGCTGTGGCTGATGTCCCCGGCAAGGGCCGTCGCCGCATTGATCCTCGGGCACGAACTGGAGCGCGCGCAGCTCGACCAGGGCCGGGTCATTAACCTGTGCGGCCTGTCGGTAACGGTTGAAGAGATGCTCGGCTCGCTGCGCCGTATCAGCGGTGATGAGGTGCTGGCGCGTATCAGCTACCAGCCAGACCAGGCGATTATCAATATCGTGAACTCCTGGCCCGGTGATTTCCATGCCGACTATGCCCGTCGCCTCGGCTTCCAGGCCAATGCCTCATTCGATGAGATGGTCAGGGAGTATCAGGCAGAGAGCGGTGGCGCTTAAGCTCTTTACTGAGGTTAAAGGTCAGTTCGGCGCCTTCATGTTGGCGGAAGCCCGGCAAATTTCATCTCAGGTCTGCGGATCTTCTTTCTGCAGATTGTTATCGCCGAGGCCGCCGATAAACGGCAGGCGCAGCTGGAACGGCGAGATGCCCAAACCGAGGTTGAGGCCGAGCACGTTGATTTCAACGCCCTCTTCAGCGCCGACGGTAAGCCCGGCGACGCCGAGCAGGGAGAGCTGCACGCCGCGCCCGGACGGCGGCAAACCTATCGGGTTGCGCAGCGAGCGGTAGTCTTTACCGATGGCGTTCGCGGGCATATTCAGCTTCAGCTCGGGGACTTCGCGGCCAATGTGCGCGAGGAAAGTGTTGCTGTTTGGGCCGGGCCAGGCATGGTAAGTCTGCGGCCACGGGTAGGAGGCTATCGCCGCTTCGATTTTCGGGATCATCGCTGCGGCCAGCGGACCGCGGCGCTCCAGCAGCACGCGCGGGCGAGCGCCGAACCAGTAGCCGTCGGGGATATTGCGGTTAAACCGCACTTTGTCGCCGCTCCCCCAGCCAATCACCTCAACGCGCTGATAATGCGTTTCCCCTTCGCGCTTGTAGATAATCCACGGATGCACCGCCACCACGCCTCTCCAGCCATAGGTTGGGGCCACGTAAACCTGAATAATGGCGCTGGCGGCATTACGCAGCGGGTCCGGGGCCTGGCCGGAAGAGTCGCGCCGCGCCGTTGCCCAGCTCTCATTGCCTGCGCTCTCCTGGCGGTTAGCCTGCGCGAGGCTGACGCCGAGCGACAGCAGCAGAATGCAGGCAAAGACCAGGCTCAGGGCTTTCAGTGAGATCATCATGGGGGTTCCTGTACTTCGCGGGCGGGTTTGATTGCCATTATGTCGGGATATGGCGGGGCTGTGGAGAAATATTTATCCGCTAACGGTAATAAAAAAAGCCGGTAACATGGCAATGTTACCGGCTTTCATCTGCGAACGTGCTGCAGTCGAGCGTTATGCGCTCAGCAGCGGCTCTGCCGTTTTCTCAACCAGTGCCAGCAGCAGCTTGATGTCCTGCAGCGTCACGGTTGGGTTCAGCAACGTCATTTTCAGGCAGGTCACGCCATCCGACTCGGTCACCCCGACGTTGGCACGGCCGGAATCCAGCAGTGCATCACCAATTCTCTGGTTCAGCAGCGCGATATCAGCATCGCTGCTTTGTGCCAGTGACGCTGGACGATAGCGGAACAGAACGCTGGCCAGCTGCGGCTGCATCACCAATTCCAGCGCAGGCTGCTCGCTAACGTACTGCGCCACTTCCTGCGCCAGCGTAACGCCGTGATCGATAATCTCGGCATACTGCTTTTGCCCTAATGCCTCCAGGCCCATCCACAGCTTCAGCGCATCGAAACGACGCGTGGTTTGCAGTGATTTGGACACCAGGTTAGGCACGCCCTGCGCTTCGTCAAACTCAGAGTTCAGGTAAGCCGCCTGATAGCGCATCAGCTCATAGTGGCGCGCGTCCTTCAGCAGGAAGGCACCGCAGCTGATGGTCTGGAAGAACTGCTTGTGGAAGTCGAGAGTGATGGAGTCCACCAGCTCAATGCCGTCCAGATAGTGGCGGTACTTCTCAGACATCAGCAGCGCACCGCCCCAGGCCGCATCAACGTGCACCCAGATCTGGTGTTCTGCCGCCAGCGCGGCAATCTCACGCAGCGGGTCGATAGCGCCCGCATCGGTGGTGCCCGCCGTTGCCACGATAGCCAGAATCTGCTCGCCGTTAGCCTGCGCCTGCGCCACTTTGGCGCGTAAATCGTCGATGTCCATCCGCGCAAAGCGGTCGGTTTTCACCAGCGTGACCGAGCGGTAGCCCAGCCCCATCAGTGCCATATTCTTCTGCACCGAGAAGTGGGCGTTTTCAGAGCAGAACACTTTAATTTTGCTCAGATCGCCCGGCAGACCATCCTGCTGTACCGAGTGACCGATACGCGCAAAGAAGGCATCGCGTGCCAGCATCAGGCCCATCAGATTGCTCTGGGTTCCACCGCTGGTGAACACACCCGCATCGCCAGGCTGATAGCCCACCTGGGAGCGTAGCCACTCAATCAGCTTCACCTCAATAATGGTGGCTGACGGGCTTTGATCCCAGGAGTCCATGCTCTGGTTAGTGGCATTGATTAACACTTCAGCAGCCTGGCTGATCACCAGGCTCGGGCAGTGCAGGTGCGCCACGCACTGTGGGTGATGCACCGAAAGGCTGTCCTTTAGGAAGTACTCAACTGCACGCTCAATCGCGGCCTGGTTGCCCAGGCCCTGAGGAGTAAAGTCCAGCTGAATGCGTTCGCGCAGCTCAGCAACAGATTTCCCCTGATACATCTCAGGCTGCTGCAGCCACTGCACCACAGCCTTGCTGGTCTGTTCAATCACCTGCTGGTACGCTTCGGTACTTTGCGCAGAAGCGGCCAGAATTGGATTTAACCGGGACATCAACTTACTCCAATCAACACTGTTTTACGCCAGAGGACAGCAGGGCGTTTTCAAATTTATCCAGGAAGACGCTCAGCTCTTCTTTGCTGATCAGCAGCGAAGGCAGCAGGCGCAGCACGCAACCGTTACGGCCGCCGCGCTCCAGGATCAGACCGTGACCGAAGCAATGCTTCTGGACCAGTGCAGCCAGCTCGCCGTCAGCCGGGTGGCAGCCCATCTGATCCGGTGCTTCGTCAGGTTTAACCAGCTCAATACCGATCATCAAACCGAGACCGCGCACGTTGCCGATGACCGGGTAGCGTTTCTGCAGCTCAGCCAGCTGGCCTTTCAGCCACTCGCCCTGCTCTGCCACTTTGGCCGCAACGTTGTTTTCCTTCAGGATCTTCAGCGTGGTCAGGCCGGTTGCCATCGCCAGCTGGTTACCGCGGAAGGTGCCGGTGTGATGGCCAGGCGACCAGGCGTCGAACTCTTTCTTGATACCCAGCACGGCCAGTGGCAGACCGCCACCCACAGCTTTGGACATCACGATGATGTCTGGCTCAATGCCTGCGTGCTCGAAGGCGAAGAATTTACCGGTACGGGCAAAGCCAGCCTGCACTTCATCCAGAATCAGCAGGATGCCGTGCTCTTTGGTCACTTTGCGGATGCGCTGCAGCCACTCAGCCGGAGCCGGGTTGACGCCGCCCTCACCCTGAACGGCTTCGAGGATCACCGCCGCAGGTTTGCGCACGCCGCTCTCAACGTCGTTGATCAGGTTTTCGAAGTAGTAAGTCAGCGCTTTAACGCCAGCATCACCGCCAATACCCAGCGGGCAGCGGTAAAGATGCGGGTAAGGCATAAACTGCACTTCTGGCATCATGCCATCAACCGCTTCTTTCGGAGACAGGTTGCCGGTTACGGAGAGCGCACCGTGGGTCATACCATGGTAGCCACCGGAGAAGCTGATCACGCCAGCACGGCCGGTCACTTTTTTCGCCAGTTTCAGCGCAGCTTCAACGGCATCGGCACCAGACGGGCCGGTAAACTGCAGGCAGTACTCTTTACCCTGGCCTGGCAGCAGTGACAGCAGGTACTCTGAGAACTGATCTTTCAACGGGGTTGTCAGGTCAAGCGTATGTAACGGCAAGCCGCTGGTAATGACATTCTGGATACTTTGCAACACATCAGGGTGGTTATGTCCAAGTGCCAGCGTTCCCGCACCGGCCAGGCAATCAAGATATTGATTATTCTCAACATCCGTGATCCAAACGCCCTGGGCTTTCGCAATTGCAAACGGCAATTTGCGTGGATAACTCCTAACATTCGATTCAAATTCAGCCTGACGAGCCAAATAGGTTTCATTGTTTGCGTTTAATGTAGTCGCACCTGAATTATCAATACGGACTTTATCCGTCATCATATCTCTCCTACAACCAGGGTCTCATTGGTACCGCGGTTGAATAAATGTAATAAGAAAAAGACTATGTAAAAAGCGCGGCCACAATATAGCTTTTTGCCCCACATCTCAATGATTTATTTTGTTTAGATTTGTAGGGTTTTTATCATGCTAATCAATAGCTTGCTTTAAGCCTAACCGATCGTGCTGTCTACAACACCTAAGAAAGTGATTAATAATGCAGCAAATCGAGGGTGCGGGAGAGGGTAAGTGGCTCAGAGGAAAGAAGAAAGCGTCTACGGCGAGGATTAATTATAACAATTAAATAACCTATGAATTTTGTAAGGAAAAGCAAATTCAGCGCGGACTACACTGGGGCGTTACCCATGAGCCAGATGAAAGATGAATAGTGTTAACTGAACCCTGCCGAAATCTGCTGAGGATCAAGCGCAGTATTTCGGCACGGAGTGCATCCTGATTATTTCAGGCCTTGGGCATTGAGCATTTTCACCGTGGCATCCACGTCTATCTCATCTTCCGAGAAGATGAGCGTCGTTCCCTGGAAAGTGGTGATCGCCAGTTTTTTCAGCGAGCGCATCTCGCCCGGTTCTGCGGCGGCTTTTGGCCTGATGCTGTTCATCAACAGGCCGACGGAGAGCACCGCGTTTTCTTTATCAATACGGGTATCGGCCGGCACTTCTTCGCTGTAGACCAGCCAGGACTTGATTGAGGTAAGCTTAAGGCGCTCCCCCGCGATAAAGATGTGGTTACTTTCCGCGGCCACTTTCACCGCAAACGCCGATAAGCCCTTGGTATTAGTGGTCGGCTCGAAGGTGACGGCCGCATCTTTCTTGATCAGATCGGGATTGACGACCTTGATCACATGAAAATAACGGTTATCGCCGTTTTCATCTTTGATAAAGCCAAAGCCTTTATCTTTAAACCAGGTTGTGATCGTTCCATTCATCGCCATTACCGCCTACCTAATCGTTTATTCATACTCTAAATAACTCACGTCCCCGCGTGGGGCCTACTAACAAGTGTACTCAATTTTTCAGCGCGCAGTGTAAAGCACAACGCCCGCGCAGACCACGCCTTTGCTGTCAGTCTGGGCGAAAAACTCCCCGTGCGCGAGGCTACTCGTTACCCCATTGATTGAGGAAGTTGGCGATATCATCAATGCGCTGCGGGTCGATGTTGGCTTCAACAGCCATCTCTTTCTGCCCTTCCTCGCTGATCTCTTCATTATTCATCAGGCGGGTCAGCAGCAGCTGGAAGTAAAGCGCCAGAGAATCACGCTCTGCTTCACTCACCGGCTTAGCGCATTCGGTCGCATACTCATCGGCGATATCATAATATTTCAGCGGGACATCATTATGCATAACAGACTCCTGGGGTAAATTTACGCCCGACAATGGCCGGGTCGTCTGGCCGCGATTTTACCTTAACCAGCCAGGCTTGTCCTGCTGACGCGTTGGGATTCGCAACCCGGCTGAAAATTCTTTATCATCCGCTGCCACTTCTCCTGCAGGCAATTTAATGTCTACGATTATCGATACTTTTATTGCCCCGCCCTGTCATGAAGAGATCGCGATCCTCTGGCAGGACGATCATCTGCTGCTGATCAATAAGCCCAGCGGGCTGCTCAGCCTGTCGGGGAAGAATCCGCAGAATCTCGATTCGGTCCATTATCGGCTGGTGCAGACCTTTCCGGGCTGTACTTTGATCCACCGTCTGGATTTCGGCACTTCCGGGCTAATGGTGATTGCCCGCAATAAAGCGATCAATGCCGCACTCTGCCAGCAGTTCAGCCAGCGCAGCGTGACCAAAATATACAGCGCGCTGCTGTGCGGACATCTGGAAAACGATGAAGGGATCATTGACGCGCCGATCGCTAAAGATCCGGCGCTGTTCCCACTGATGTCGATTTGCGCCATCAGCGGCAAGCCTGCCCGCTCGCGCTATCGGGTGGTTGAGCGCACGGTGCACTTACTGGCAGAGGGGGCAAGAGTGCCGGTAACGCGGGTGCAGCTGATGCCGGAAACCGGGCGCACCCACCAGCTGCGTATTCACTGCCAGCAGCTGGGGCACCCTATTTTGGGCTGCGACCTGTATGGCGGCCTGTCACAGCCCGGCATTCAAAGCGCGCCACGGCTGATGCTGCACGCCAGCGAGCTGCACTTTATTCATCCCGTGAGTGGAGAACTGATCGCAGCGCGCAATGAAAGCCCGTTTTAGCCAAGCTCCGTCATTACCACATCAGATCGTCGGGCACTTTGAAGTCCGCATACGGATCTTCTTCGTCCTGCTCTTCCTGGCTCAGCGCACTGTTCAATACGATACTGTTGGCATCGCGCTGGGCGATTTTATCGGCCACGCTGGCGGGGATGATGGCATACTGGCTCTCACCGCTGGTGTCGTTGACCAGACGAGCAATCGCCAGACGGCCGTTAATCAGCTGCGCCTGAGTGGCCTTGTCTACCGCGATTTTTTTAATCAGATTGTTATCGGTGAAGTTAAAATCAATATCGCCTCTTGAGACGGTGACTTTATTCATTTCAATCAACTGCTTCACCTGCGCTTTGTACTCTTTCGATAGCGCCGCCTGCTTTTGCTGTTCGCTGAGCTGCTTGTCCCGCTCAATCTGCGCTTTTTTATTCTCTTCTACTGCCTCTCTGGCTTCACGCGCCTGAACGCGCGACTTTTTCGCCGTTCTCTCTACCTTGGCCAGTTTCTTACTGGACACCAAACCCGCTTTCAGCATCTGCTCTTGTAGAGTGAGTTTTGTCATTTCCGCTCTCGAATCCATTAAATAATAGCGGAGGATTATACCCGCAATTGCCCAGGCTGTACCAGGCAGTCGCCGATCATCCCCGGCTTTCTGACAGATTACGTGGCAAACCCGGCAGCCACGTTATCCCTGGCGTAAGGTTTTTAGCCTCTCAAGCGGTATGAACCCTGTCACAAAACGCGCATCAGGTTTTTTGCCCGAAACCGACACGCTAACCCAGAGGCGCTTTGTTAATGGCCCGTTAACGCTTGATGCAGCCAGTTGTTAACAGAAATTGATGCGTCAAACGCATCAGTCTATGAGTTTATTGCGCTTATTTACTTTATTTCGCTGATTCAGTCTGCAGAAACAGGCGCGCTACAAGCGTCAATAACAAACTGGAGATAAAGATGCTTTCCTCTCACGCACCCATGACAAATCGGGCGAGATTTAGCGCGATCCTGCGCGTTACCTCTGGCAACTTTCTTGAGCAATTTGATTTCTTCCTGTTCGGATTTTATGCCACCTACATCGCCCATACCTTTTTCCCGGCCAGCAGTGAATTTGCCTCGCTGATGATGACCTTCGCGGTGTTTGGCGCTGGCTTCCTGATGCGCCCCATCGGGGCAGTGGTGCTGGGCGCCTATATTGATAAAGTCGGCAGACGTAAAGGGCTGATCGTCACCCTGTCGATCATGGCGGCCGGCACCTTCCTGATCGTGCTTATTCCGTCTTATCAGACCATCGGAATTTGGGCGCCGTTGCTGGTGCTGTGCGGTCGTTTATTGCAGGGGTTCTCGGCCGGCGCCGAGCTAGGTGGCGTCTCCGTGTACCTCGCCGAGATTGCCTCACCGGGGCGTAAAGGCTTTTACACCAGCTGGCAATCCGGCAGCCAGCAGGTCGCCATTATGGTGGCAGCCGCGATGGGCTTCGCGCTGAATGCCCTGATGGAGGAGAGCGCTATTCGCGACTGGGGCTGGCGCCTGCCCTTCCTGTTCGGCTGCCTGATTGTGCCGTTCATCTTTTTCCTGCGTCGCAAACTGGAAGAGACCGAAGAGTTCAGCGCCCGTCGTCGTCACCTGGCGATGCGCGAGGTGTTTACAACCCTGCTGACAAACTGGCAGGTGGTGATAGCCGGCATGCTGATGGTCGCCATGACCACCACGACGTTTTATTTGATCACCGTATATGCCCCGACCTTCGGCAAAAAAGTGCTGATGCTCAGCGCCTCTGACAGCCTGCTGGTTACCCTGCTGGTCGCGGTATCTAACTTTCTCTGGCTGCCGATCGGTGGCGCCCTCTCCGACCGCTTTGGCCGTAAGCCGGTGCTGATCGCCATGGCGCTGCTGGCGCTGGTAACAGCCTACCCTGCACTCAGCCTGCTGGCTGAAGAGCCCAGTTTCTCCATGATGCTTACGGTGCTGCTGTGGCTCTCATTTATTTATGGCCTTTACAACGGCGCGATGATCCCGGCATTAACGGAGATTATGCCAGCGGAGGTTCGGGTCGCCGGTTTCTCGCTGGCCTACAGCCTGGCGACGGCCATATTTGGTGGATTTACCCCGGTTATCTCTACCGCACTGATTGAATACACCGGCGACAAGGCATCACCAGGCTACTGGATGGGCTTTGCTGCACTGTGCGCCTTGTTAGCGACGCTGTATCTGTATCGTCGCAGCACCTTATCACTGCAACCCACCGCCTGAATCAGGGAGTTCGTTATGCACAAAATAGTTCGTTCACTGTTCGCCATTCTGCTGCTTTGCTGCGCCAGCTCCGCCGCGCTGGCCAAAGAAGTGACCGTGATGATTTCCGGCGGCTTTAAGGCCGCTCTGGAAAAACTCGCCCCGCAATTTGAAGCCAGCAGCGGTGATAAAATCACGCTGGTAGCCGGCCCCTCAATGGGTAAGACGCCGCAGGCGATCCCTTCGCGGCTGGCACGCGGAGAGAAGGCCGATGCGGTGATCATGGTCGGCGACGCGCTGGAAAATCTGGAAAAAGATCGCAGGATCCGCCCGCATTCACGCGTGGAGCTGGCCGACTCGCCGATTGGTATGGTGGTGAAACAGGGCGATGCGCCACCCGAGATTAAAACTGATGCGCAGCTGCGTCACACCCTGCTTAACGCCCGTTCTGTTGCTTACTCTGACAGTGCCAGCGGACGCTATGTCAGCAGCCAGCTGTTCAAAAAGCTGGGCATTGAGCAGGAGATGAAGGAGAAAGCCCATCAGGTTGAACGCATTCCGGTGGCCTCAGAGGTGGCAAAAGGCCACTATGCGCTCGGTTTCCAGCAGGTGAGTGAACTCCTGCCGGTCGCGGGTATCACTTTTGTTGGCGAACTGCCTGACAATGTCCAGTACATCACGCGCTTTGCCGGGGCGGTCACCGCCAATGCGCAACATCCTCAGGAAGGTAAAGCGCTGCTGGAATTTCTCTCCTCCGCCGCGGCGCAAAAGGTCATTCACGCCAGCGGGATGCGATCCGTCAAGAGTGAGCAACGCTTGAGGGCGAGTGATACTGTTCAGTAATCAGGTTTTCCAGCTCGGTGGCTAACCAGGACTGCATGCGCCCGTTTCGCCTGATCAGGCCAACGGTGCGCTTCACCACCGGATCGGTGAGCGCCAGCTGAGTCAGCACTGAATGCCCGGAGCGCGGCATCGACATGGCGGGTACGGCGGCAATGCCGATCCCCGCCTCCACCATGCCCAGCATGGTAGTGACATGGCGGGTTTCACAGATGCTGGGGCGCTCAGGCGTGATGTGCTCCAGCTTCTGATCCAGCAAATTGCGATTGCCGGAGGTCTTATCCAGACCGACATAATCCTGCTGATAAAACTCGCGCCAGGTCAGACTTTTGCTGCCTGCAAGCGGGTGATCGCGCCGGCAGGCAGCCACATAGACATCTGCAACCAGCGGCAAAAATTCGAGGTCGGGCTGCAGGCTGGTGGCAAAGCAGATACCAAAATCAGCCTGACCGCGGGTCACGGCTTCGATGACATTGCCTGCGCTGCTATCGATAAGCTTGACGCGCACGCGGGGAAAGCGGGCCTGGAAACGGCGGATGACGTCCGGCATAAAGTAATAGGCCGCGGAAGGCACCGTGGCCACGGTCACGACCCCCCTGCGTTCCTCGCTGACTTTATTGATATCCGCTAATACTGACTCCACGTTGATCAGCAGCTGCTCTGAACGCTCCGCAAAGGTCTGCCCGTAAAGGGTCAGGGTGACGCGGCGGGTGGTTCTGTCGAACAGTTTAATGCCCAAAGCGGATTCGAGCTTCTCTATCCGGCGGCTCAATGCGGATTGGGAGAGGCAGATGGACTCCGCGGCAAGCCGAAAATTTCCATATTCAATCAGCGCGCGAAAGGCATAGAGATCGTTAAGATCAAAATTAACGGGCATAGCGGCAGACAATCCATTCAGGGTCAGCAAGGCGTAGAGCAGAAATCATAGTCATTTATGGCGCAACGGCAACCTTTATCCTTGCTTGGTGCCGGGTGATGCAGCGGATAGCTGAAAGGCGATAAATATTGGGCATAAAAAAGCCCGCAGGTACGCGGGCTTAGCGGTGATTCATGGCTTATTCATGCCGGGAGGTTAAATTATTCCCACTTCATTATCAATAGGCTCATATAAACCCTTGGAAGCGCACTTTTTAAACCAACTGTTATTCCGTGACCATAAGAAATGCCATACAAGAAACTCTCTTGAGGGTAATATCGCTAGGAAACACCTACCCTGGGCAACGCCGGTATAAAGCTGCCGCATCAACACCAGAATCCGGAGAACATCAGCCCATAATCGAATCGGGCCACCGATTAGGATATCGTCCCATCCAAGCTGTGGGAGGCCAGATAGCGGATGGGTTGAGCGGATACGGCTTGAACCTTAACGGCGCAGCGCAAATGCTGCAGCGTCATCTGCGCCGTCAACCTCGGCGTCAAGCAGGCGCTCGTAGACCGTCATCGCACGAGTTTTGATCTCTGTTGGTGAGCGCTGAAGTGCAATCACAAGCCCTATAAATTCGCCGTCGTATAACCCTCCAACGGTCCTATCTGGCGATGCACGTGCAAGCTCAGTTGCAGCCTCAACGATTTCAAGCACCAGCATTTCAAAGCCAGGATAAAGCAACAGGTGCTGAAGCGAGCGTACAAATAGCAGCCCCATCGATTCTCTGAGCATATCAATATTTCCTGCAATAGAAGCTAGTAGGGCTCGCGTCATCTCATCAGGAGGTAATCGCTCGCCACGATCTACAGCTGTAGATAGAGCATGAGCCTCAAACCCACTGACAATGCTTGAGACAGAAATGAGGTAGGCATGCGAACGTCTTCGAATATCGAGATCAAGTTCGCCCCACCCCGCTGCAGCTGCAAATAACACTCCAGACCTGGCAGAAATATCATTCCCGACCATTACCGCTTCGACTATCTCGCCCATCCCACAAGAAGTAGCGCTATCGACAATCACGCATGCAGCAGAGAACTCACCACCAATCTGCCTAAGCTTACGATCGCTGTGACTGAGCCAGAAGTTGACAATCTTCTGCTTTAGGCTCGTATGCATGCGATCGCGTAGGCGCCACAACGGCTGAACTACAACTGCATCTTCAAACGCCTCAGGAAATCTCCGCCAGATCGCCTCAATCAGTTCTCCCACTCTTGCCGCGTCCGCCCACCAAAGTTCATGCGACCTGAACATGAGGATCGCCCCCCAAACCTCGGGATCTTCAGGATGAGTCACGTGTAGTTCCAACTCCGCGAGCCAACCATCACAATCCACGCCGTCACGATGGAGATATCCCGCTGCGATCGCTGACAGCAGCGTGAAATTGCGCTGAGGGATAAAATGCATTCCCCCACCTCGGCCGAATAGTATGGCCTCAGGGAGTTGATCTGGTTTTTCATTCCGCTCACGATTAGATTTGTTTAACTCGGCATGACTTACTGTTTCTGCGGCCAGCACATTGGGATCGCGCTGCAGCCAGCCTTTGAGCAAGTCGATGTCACGATCCTCAAGACCTTTCAGGTGTTGAGCGAGTACCTCCATGGCGCTGGCAACATCGTGGCGAAAGCTGGTCGACGAAAAGCCACGGGATTCGGCATCCCAAATTAAAGTTTTTTGTGTATGAGCGTCAACTACCTCAACCGCCGACAACTCCCTGATAGCAGCGCCAGCTACCTGCTCGTGCAGACCCGGTTGTAAACGCGGAATGATACGAAGAACACGATCTGGAAACGACTTCGCAAATGCGGCAAAAGCCCGTGACAACTCAGTAACTCCACCCTTCAGCCAGTGTTTCGGGTGCTCATGGCGGCCAGTATGGTCGTTTACTGCATCGAACATTTTGATAATCGCATCGTCACTGGCTTTCGCCATCTGATCGTGGCTCATGGGTGATCCAACGAACTGCGCCATCCTACGACCGCCACGCTTTGCTTGTAGCGTGGGCTGTTCGACCTGCCACTCCTCAACTTGCCTACGACGACGGGGCGTCAGCACTTGCATAGGTAGTTCGGCAAGTAAACGTAACCTACGCTCATCAGACCAACGGAGCAATCGCCTTCTCTGGGCAGGATCTCGCTCTTCCTGTAATTCTTGCCCCCATGGCTCCCAAGCTTCGATGTAATCGCGCACCCGCTCAATATCAGCTTGAGAGATGTTGGAAGTGATCTGGGCAATTAGTGTGCTTGACGACCAACCGCAGATCACGTAGCCGACATTACTTTCATCGTCGAACGAGTCGCTACCTAGATGAAGACGCCGTTGATCGGCCAGGAGAAAAGCGAGCGCATCCTCAGCAAATACAGCCGAGTTCGCCGCCAGGGTATCGGCCACTAGCGACTGGACCTCGTCAATTTCTATAGCGACAACAGTAGCAAGCAATTTGCGCACACCTATCGGGTCAGAAACTGCTGACTGTTCGAGCACACTCCGCAGCAGCTGCGTCAAATTCCCCTCGCCAGAGTCATATTTCCAATCGTATGGAACTGATATCGATTGCGGATACCGATGTCCGGGCCGTCCACCACCAACCTCTCGCGATGCCACACCGACAAACCAAGGCAGAAGCCGTTCGGCACAATAGAGCGGTGCGGCTGCCGCAATCTTTTCAACACCATAAACCCTGATGTTATTGTGCCGATCCGCAGGCTGCAATTCAGCCCAAATTGAGATGAGGTCCAAAGCAACCCGGGTATTACCGTTATCATGCAAAGTCTTGGCGTAACGGGATATCGCCCAATATGCCAACCTCATTCGATTAAATATCGTACAGACATGCGTGATTGCACGGTCGGTCGCAATACCAGAACGCTCAAAAAGACTAAACACGTCTCCGTCATGTGAAGCATCCGACCAATAGCGGTCGACCAGATCCATAACTTGGCTCGAATCCTCAGCAACTTCTCGAACGAGCAGCATGGTCGCATTCCAGCGATGCTTTTCGTCCTGAAGCAGAAAAGGAAGAAGCGGCAGCATCCCCGACCTCCAGCACTGCCATCTTATCGCTACATGTCTGAATGCCCGATTCGCTAGTGCATGATCGTTACGCGCCATCCAATCGACCCAAGCAATATCGCTTGCGCTCGGATCATCAGCACTCGCCAAGTAATCGACCACAAGATGTCGCAAATGTCTGCGTGTCTTGGGGTTAAGTAGCAACAAGCGAATAGATACCTCATAGGAAGCCATATCAACCCTTCGCATATGCTCAAGGCCGCGCAAGACAGTTCCTCGCGCAAATAACCCTTCTTGGCGACTCCATGCGTAATCAGCTAACTCTTGTGCGGTTCGGAGTGTTTTAGCCTGGAAATCATCAAGCCATGACTGATGACTGAATCCAATGCTGACGTCCTCACGAATGACGATGCCAATCGACTCGGCCCAACGTAGCATCTCGCTGTAGTCGGGATCATAGTAAGCGGCCGGCCGCCAGAGGCTCTCATACTGCGTCATGTCGGCTGCGAGCTGCCGCAAGAACGCAAGACACGAAGCACGCGCGGCCCCTACAGGTAGTTTTTTGTCCAGCCATCGTTCAAGTAAATTTGCAGCTGTTAAATCCGTAGGATTTAAGCCAGATTTGGCAAGATCGACGTATATACCGAGAGCAAAAGGTGTACGCAGCGCCTCTTTAAGACTGTCCGGCACGACCGCAGAGTCTATACCGAGCTCACCAAGCAGTGTGGATATCCGCTCGAACGGGGGCAAGGTAAGTAGTAACTCATCCGCATCAAGCAACCTAAATCGAGCATCGAACTTCGCTTCAAATGGTCGCGAAGAGACGATGACATGAATGGGAAGTTTATTGCCATCTTGATTCTTTGCATCCCGTAGCCGAGACGCAAGGCGAAGTAGGACCTGCATGCGCTGTGAACTCTGGTCCATCACTTCACTGACAGCGTCAAGCTGATCAATGATCAGCACAACCGGGGCTTCAACCGCCAGCGAGAGAAGTTCATGTTCGATATCACCTGACATACCCAGATCGCGAGCGAGGTCGGCGAAATTCACAATATTAGGGCTAAGCATGTCGGCCTTTATAGCTAGCACAATCTTATGGCGGGCTTTGAGGGCACAATACAGCCCAGCTAGAAGTGCTGACTTCCCAGTCCCTGCTCCTCCGACGACCAGCGTGGAGCCTGCAGGATGCCGATTGATCCGCTGGATCAGATCGTCGAACTCCGGTCGCTCTATATGCTGTCCCCAAATCAGTTGAGGCCAGTCGGCCAAACCGCGCGACCCGCGCGTGATGTCTTCCTCAACATCAGCTCTGGTGAATGTTTGTGTGCTCTTTGAGACCAAGCCAACTGCAGCGAACCGAGCCTCAATCATGGCCTCTGCATCCTTCACAGCCAAGACAAGTTCAACCTTGAAAAACCGCTGACGGACAGCAGGGTTACAATCCAGTAACGCGTCGAGGTCGACTGGTCTAAGAAGCTCATATTTCAGGTTCTTCAGGGCCGCCTTGATGCCTGGCATGACAGCCTCGATCTTCAGCATCGAGAATGCTTCATACTTTTTAATGACTTCAGTAGCCAGACCTAAAAGCTCTGTTTCATTGGCAGTTAACCAGGTCTGTGGTGCATCGAAAAAATCAGTTGTAGTGCTGGCAGGATCCGAAGCAAGGGCAAGAATAAATCGAAAACCAACCGGGTCCGGCATAAGCGCCGGCTCAAGCACGACATGTAGAAGGAACTTGATTACCTCACGGAGCGTGTCCGGCCGGGTGAAACCAGCTTTAACCTTTTTACACTGAATAAGCCCAACTGGCCGCTCATCCTTCGTGAGCCAAACATCCCGTCCTTGATCAGCTCCTGTGACCATCAAGCGAGCATTGCTGTGCCACGGCGACTCAGATGTAAGCCCTCGATAGATGCTGTACAGGAGAAGTTCAAAATCAGCGTCCGTCAATGCAAGATAATTTGCTCTATCTGGTCCCACACGCCCTTCGTCTAATGCCTTGACGTGAGCGTACTCAACGTTAATCTCATCATCTGTGAGGACTTTCATACTGGTCTTCCGTTTTTGACGATTTTCAGCAACCGACAAAGAGCTGCTGCCAACCCAATGCGACACTTTCAATAGCGAGGCTAAGCGCCACTGATGCAGGCATAAAAAACCGGCCGAAGCCGGTTCTTTCATTCAGTGATGAAGCACTATAGGATCATTCCCACTCAATCGTCGCCGGTGGCTTACCGGAGATATCGTAAACCACGCGCGAAATACCATCGACTTCATTGATGATGCGGTTGGAAACGCGGCCGAGGAAATCGTACGGCAGGTGTGCCCAGTGCGCGGTCATAAAGTCGATAGTCTCGACCGCACGCAGGGAAACCACCCAGTCGTACTTACGGCCATCGCCCATCACGCCGACGGAACGCACCGGCAGGAACACGGTGAACGCCTGGCTCACCTTGTTATACAGGTCAGCTTTATGCAGCTCTTCGATGAAGATAGCATCGGCGCGACGCAGCAGGTCGCAGTACTCTTTCTTCACTTCGCCCAGTACACGCACGCCAAGGCCCGGGCCCGGGAACGGGTGACGGAACAGCATCGCGTGCGGCAGGCCGAGTTCCAGACCGATTTTACGCACTTCGTCTTTGAACAGCTCACGCAGCGGCTCAACCAGGCCCATCTTCATCTCTTTCGGCAGGCCACCGACGTTGTGGTGTGATTTGATCACGTGCGCTTTGCCGGTGGCAGACGCGGCGGATTCAATCACGTCCGGGTAGATGGTGCCCTGCGCCAGCCACTTCACGTCTTCCAGCTGCAGCGCCTGCTCGTCGAACACTTCAACGAACACGCGACCGATGATCTTACGTTTGGCTTCCGGCTCGGCTTCGCCCGCCAGCGCGTCGAGGAAGCGTTTTTCACCTTCCACATGGATAATGTTCAGACCGAAGTGGTCGCCAAACATCTCCATAACCTGCTCGGCTTCGTTCAGGCGCAGCAGGCCGTTATCGACAAATACGCAGGTCAGACGGTCGCCAATCGCGCGGTGCAGCAACATCGCGGTCACGGAGGAGTCAACGCCGCCGGACAGGCCGAGGATCACTTTGTCGTTACCCACCTGCTCGCGCAGGCGTTCAACGGCATCTTCGATGATTTTCGCTGGGGTCCACAGCGCTTCACACTGGCAGATATCGCGCACGAAGCGCTCCAGCAGGCGCAGGCCCTGACGGGTGTGGGTCACTTCCGGGTGGAACTGCACGCCGTAGAAACGCTTCTCTTCGTTGGCCATAATGGCAAACGGGCAGCTATCGGTGCTGGCAACGGTGACGAAGTCAGACGGGATCGCCGTCACTTTGTCGCCGTGGCTCATCCACACGTCCAGCAGCGGCTTACCGCCAGCGCTAATGGCGTCTTCAATGTCGCGGGTCAGCGCGCTCTGGGTTCTTACTTCCACCTGCGCGTAACCAAATTCGCGCTCGCTGGAACCTTCCACTTTACCGCCCAGCTGCTGCGCCATGGTCTGCATGCCGTAGCACACGCCCAGCACCGGCACACCGGCGTTAAACACGTAGTCTGGCGCACGCGGGCTGCCATGCTCGGTGGTACTTTCCGGGCCGCCGGAGAGGATGATGCCGTTCGGGTTGAACCCGCGGATCTGCTCTTCGGTGACGTCCCACGCCCACAGTTCACAGTACACGCCCAGTTCACGCACGCGGCGCGCAACCAGCTGAGTATACTGTGAACCGAAATCGAGGATCAGTATGCGATGCTTATGAATATTTTCCGTCGTCATTGGGCTATTCCAGGGCGATGTAGTACAAATTCGGGATTAGGTTTATAACGCCCGGCTCTGAGCCGGGCGGGCAATACGGGGTTGTTATGAACCCATACGGTAGTTCGGGGACTCTTTGGTGATGGTCACGTCGTGAACGTGGCTCTCCTGAATCCCGGCACCGCTGATGCGAACGAATTCCGCTTTGGTGCGCAGGTCGTCGATAGTAGCACAGCCGGTCAGACCCATACAGGAACGCAGGCCGCCCATTTGCTGATGCACGATAGCCTTCAGGAAGCCTTTGTAAGCCACGCGGCCTTCGATCCCTTCCGGCACCAGTTTGTCAGCGGCGTTATCGGTCTGGAAGTAGCGGTCTGAAGAGCCTTTAGACATAGCGCCCAGTGACCCCATGCCGCGATAGGACTTGAATGAACGGCCCTGGTACAGCTCGATTTCGCCCGGAGATTCGTCAGTACCGGCCAGCATTGAGCCAACCATCACCGCAGAAGCGCCGGCGGCGATAGCCTTGGCAATGTCGCCCGAGAAGCGGATACCGCCATCGGCGATAACCGGAATACCGGTGCCTTCCAGCGCAGCGACCGCGTCAGATACGGCGGTGATCTGCGGCACACCCACGCCGGTCACGATGCGGGTGGTACAGATTGAGCCAGGGCCGATACCGACTTTCACCGCGCTCACGCCCGCTTCCACCAGCGCCAGTGCGCCAGCGCCGGTTGCCACGTTACCGCCGACGATCTGCAGGTCAGGATATTTTTCACGGGTAGCACGAATACGCTGCAGCACGCCTTCGGAGTGGCCGTGAGAGGAGTCGATCAGCAGCACGTCAACACCGGCTGCGACCAGCGCATCCACGCGCTCTTCGTTACCGGCACCGGCACCGACGGCGGCACCGACGCGCAGGCGTCCGTGTTCGTCTTTACAGGCGTTCGGTTTACGTTCGGCTTTCTGGAAGTCTTTAACGGTGATCATGCCCAGCAGATGGAAGCTGTCATCCACCACCAGCGCTTTCTCGACGCGTTTTTCGTGCATTTTGTGCAGCACCACTTCGCGCGCTTCGCCCTCTTTCACCGTGACCAGGCGCTCTTTCGGCGTCATCACGGCAGAAACGGGCAGGCTCAGGTCGGTCACAAAGCGCACGTCACGGCCGGTGATAATCCCCACCAGTTCGTTATTGCCGTTCACTACCGGGTAGCCGGCAAAGCCGTTACGTTCGGTCAGCGCTTTCACTTCGCTCAGGGCAGTGGTAGGCAATACGGTCTGCGGGTCGGTGACCACGCCGCTTTCGTGTTTCTTCACCTTGCGCACTTCTTCAGCCTGGCGCTCGATGGACATGTTTTTGTGGATAAAGCCCAGACCACCTTCCTGCGCCAGTGCAATAGCCAGACCCGCTTCGGTCACGGTATCCATTGCAGCGGACAACATAGGAATGTTTAAACGGATAGTTTTGGTGAGCTGGGTGCTGAGGTCGGCCGTGTTTGGCAGTACAGTCGAGTGGGCAGGAACGAGCAGAACGTCGTCAAATGTCAGGGCTTCTTTAGCGATTCTTAGCATGGCAATATCTCAACCTCAGGGTGAATGAGAACTTGTAAAATATTGCCGCGGCATTATACAGGCCGTAATCGATTGCCTCCAGCATTATTTACCAAAAACTCTTGATCCCCTCAGTGAGCCATGTAGTATCGGTTAATTAACCCTCTGATTTAAAGTTTGATCTTCATCACATGTCGCTACCGCCAACCGCCAATATTTTTACCGTCAGCCGTCTGAACAGTACAGTGCGCAAGCTGCTGGAGATGGAAATGGGCCAGGTCTGGCTGAGCGCGGAGATCTCGAATTTCTCCCAGCCCTCTTCCGGTCACTGGTACTTCACCCTGAAGGATGATGGTGCCCAGGTGCGCTGCGCGATGTTTCGCAACAGCAACCGCCGCGTCACCTTCCGCCCACAAAACGGCCAGCAGATTCTGGTGCGTGCCACCATCACGCTGTATGAACCGCGCGGCGATTACCAGCTGATTGCCGAGAGCATGCAGCCGGCCGGCGATGGTCTGTTACAGCAGCAGTTCGAGCAGCTGAAGCAGCGCCTGATGGCCGAAGGTCTGTTTGAGCAGGGCCATAAGCAGCCACTGCCGGACCCGGCGCGTCAGGTTGGGGTCATCACCTCCGCCAGCGGTGCCGCGCTACACGACGTCCTGCGCGTGCTACAGCGACGCGACCCGTCACTGCCGGTGGTCATCTACCCAACTCAGGTACAGGGCAGCGATGCCCCCTCAGGCATCGTCAGGGCCATTGAGCTGGCGAACGCGCGCAATGAGTGTGATGTATTAATTGTCGGGCGCGGCGGCGGCTCGCTGGAAGATCTGTGGAGCTTTAACGACGAACGCGTGGCGCGGGCGATTTTTGCCAGCCGCATTCCAGTCGTAAGCGCCGTCGGCCATGAAACCGACGTCACCATTGCCGATTTCGTCGCCGACCTGCGCGCGCCGACCCCTTCCGCCGCGGCGGAGCTGGTCAGCCGCAATCAGATTGAGCTGCTGCGCCAGCTGCAATCCCAGCAGCAGCGCATGGAAATGGCGATGGATTACTACCTTGCGCAGCAGCAGCGCACCTTCACGCGCCTGCAGCACCGCCTGCAGCAGCAGCACCCGCAGCTGCGCCTGGCACGCCAGCAGACGGCGCTGATGAAGCTGCAGCGCCGTCTGGACGACGCCGTGCAGCAGCAGCTGCGCCAGGCAACACGCCAGCAGGAGCGGATCGGCCAGCGCCTGAACGCCATCCGCCCGGAGATGCGCATTGAGCGCGCCAGCCAGCAATTGCAGCAGTGGCACTACCGCCTGCAGCAGGCGATGCAGCAGCAGCTTAACGGCAACAAACAGCGCTTCGGCAATCTTGCCGCCCAGCTGGAGGGCGTCAGCCCGTTAGCGACGCTGGCACGCGGTTTCAGCGTCACCACCGCGGCCGACGGCAAGGTGATCAAAAAAACCAAACAGCTGCACCCCGGCGACACGCTGAAAACCCGTCTTGACGACGGCTGGGTGGAGAGTGAAGTGACCGCGATTACCCCGGTGAAAAAAACGCGCAGGCGCAGCGCCTGAAGCCAGGAGGGTTCTGCCCTCCTCTTCCCCCCATTTCCCCCATTCGGCCCACGCGAAACTATACTTGTCTGACATTCCTCGTTAAGCAAGGAGCCTGTTATGCCTTATGGCGTGATCCCCCCGTATATCCTGCGCAAGATTATTGACCACGGTTCTTCCCGCCAGCAGAGCTGTGCGCGTCAGACGTTGACCCACGTACAGACCCTGATGAATGAGAGCTGGCAGACGCCGCACTCAGCCACCACCGCCACGCCGGGCAGCGTACAGCGTGAAATCTACGATGCCGGGCAGACGCAGAGCCTGCCGGGTACGCTGGTGCGCAGTGCCAGCCAGGCCGCCGCCGGCGATGTGGCGGTGAACGAAGCCTGGGACTACCTCGGTATTACCTATGATTTTTTCTGGAACGCCTACCAGCGCAACTCCCTGGATAACAAGGGTCTGACGCTGCTTGGCACGGTCCATTACGGTAAGGATTACCAGAATGCCTTCTGGAACGGGCAGCAGATGGTGTTTGGTGACGGCGATGGCGAAATCTTTAATCGCTTTACCATCGCACTCGATGTGGTGGGCCACGAGCTGGCGCACGGCGTGACGGAAACCGAGGCCGGGCTGATCTATTTCGAACAGGCCGGGGCGCTCAACGAGTCGCTGTCCGATGTGTTCGGCGTGCTGGTCAAGCAGTATCACCTGCAGCAGAGTGCCGACCAGGCCAACTGGCTGATTGGCGAGGGGCTGCTGGCGGAGGGGATTAAGGGGCGCGGCCTGCGCTCGATGTCCGAGCCGGGCACCGCCTACGACGATCCGCTGCTGGGTAAAGATCCCCAGCCCGGCCATATGCGCGATTACATTCAGACACGCGACGATAACGGCGGCGTGCACCTTAATTCCGGCATCCCTAACCGCGCCTTCTACCTGGCCGCCGTGGCGCTGGGCGGCTTCGCGTGGGAGCTGGCGGGCTATGCCTGGTACGATACGGTCTGCGATAAAACGCTGCCGCAGAATGCCGATTTCAAAACCTTCGCGCAGTTCACTATTCGCCACGGCGAGAAACGCTTTAACCAGGCCACGGCGGCGGCGATTGAGGAGGCCTGGAAACAGGTGGGTGTGCTGACATGAAACAGCCAGAATTAAGCGATGACGCGATTATCGATGTGGCGCGTGAAGGGGGCTTTGCCCTGATACCTAAGCTGGCTGAGCCACGCCGTTTTGCGCTGTCGCAGCTGGCGGCAGCGCAGAAAGAGCGGGTGTGCGAGGTGATGCGCCAGGCGCTTCCGCTGGGCGAACCGGAAGACCACCAGGCCGCGCTGGGGCGCGGCGACCAGCGCTATTTTCGTATTCAGATTAGCTACAGCACGCAGCAGTCCGCAGGCGCTATCGTGATACTGATCCCCGAACAGCTGGCGCCGCCGGAGCTGGAATCGCTGTGGCGCGATGGCTAACAGGCAAAAAAATACCCCTTCATCGCTGAAGGGGTATGCGTGACATCAGGTGAGCGGCCAGGCCGCTGCCGTTAGTTGTCCAGTGCGTAAGCGATCACGTAATCACCACGGTCCGGCGACTGACGAGCGCCGCCTGCGGAGATCAGGATGTACTGCTTACCGGTTTTCGGTGATTTGTAGCTGATTGGGCCACCCTGGCTGCCCACTGGCAGACGGGCTTTCCACACTTCTTTACCGGTAGAGGTATCGAAGGCGCGCAGGTAGTAATCCTGAGTGCCTGCGATGAACACCAGGCCACCCTGGGTTGCCAGCGTGCCGCCCAGAGTTGGCATACCAACCGGCATTGGCGCACGCATTTTGATACCAAATGGACCGGTATCCTGCACGGTACCGACTGGCACCTGCCAGACGATTTTCTGCGTCTTCATATCGATCGCCGACAGCGTACCGAACGGCGGCTTCTGGCAAGGAATGCCCAGCGGCGACATAAAGCGGTTTTTATTCACCGCGTACGGCGTGCCTTTCATCGGCACCAGGCCCATGCCGGTATTCACGGCTTCGCCACCGTTACTGACCGCACCATCTTTCGCTGGCGCTGCTGGCACCATCTGCTGCCAGAGGCCCAGGCGCATATCGTTGACGAAGATCAGGTTGTTGTTCGGGTCGGTCGACAGGCTACCCCAGTTCATCCCGCCCAGAGAGCCAGGGAAGCTGAGTGACTTATCGGTACCCGGCGCCGTGTAGAGTCCGGAATAACGCATGGATTTGAAGCTGATACGGCAGGCCAGCTGATCAAACGGCGTGGCGCCCCACATATCCGACTCGGTCAGCGTTTCGTTGCCGATTTGCGGCATGCCTACTGAGCGCGGCTGGGTTTTAGCATACTGCTCGTTCGGGATGTTAGCCTGCGGAACCGGCTGTTCAACCACGTCAGTCAGCGGCTTGCCGGTTTGACGATCCAGCACGTAGATCTGACCAGACTTGGTGCCAATGACCACCGCTGGCGTGGTGCTGCCATCTTTATGCGGGAAGTTGATCAGGCTTGGCTGCATCGGCAGGTCGAAGTCCCACAGATCGTTATGCACGGTCTGATAAACCCACTTCTCTTTACCGGTAGTGGCGTCCACGGCCAGTACGGAGGCACCGTATTTGTGATCCAGTTTGGTACGATTGACGCCCCACAGGTCAACAGACGAGCTGCCCATCGGAATGAACACGGTGTTCATATCGGGATCGTAAGACATGGGTGCCCAGGAGTTAGGCGTGCTGCGCGTGAAGTGCTCGCCCGGCATCAGGATCGCATTCGGGTCGTCTTTGCCTGGGTCGAACGCCCAGCGCATTTTACCGGTGATGACGTCAAAGCCACGCATCACGCCGCCAGGCATATCGGTGCTAACGTTGTCCGCCACGCGGCCGCCGACTACAACGGTGGTGCCGGCCAGCGTCGGTGCCGACGTCAGTACGTAGCTCGGATCTTTGGCTTCGCCCATACCTTCCAGCAGGTTAACGCTGCCGTTGTTACCGAAGTCTGCACAGAACTTACCGGTATCAGCGTCTAAGGCAATCAGACGGCTGTCGATGGTGTTCATCAGAATACGGCGCTGACAGGCCGCACCGGCAGGCAGGTCGATTGCCGCCGGAGGAACAGATCCCGGTACTTTAGGCTGCGTCAGTGGCTGGGTAGCATCAAAGTAAGCCAGGCCACGGCAGCGCATCCAGACCGAGGATTTCGCATTGATGTCCGCTTTCCAGATCTGCTTGCCGCTGTCGGCTTCCACTGCAATCACGTTGTTATGCGGAGTACAGAGGAATACGGTGTTGCCGACCTGCAGAGGTGTCTGCTGGTCTTCTGCGCCGTTACCGTCCGGGCTGAGTGGCGTATCGCCAGTGTGGAAAGTCCAGGCCACTTTCAGATCTTTCACGTTATCGCGGGTGATCTGGTCCAGCGCCACAAAGCGGCTGCCGCCCGGGGTGTTGCCGTAGTTATCCCAGTTTTTCTGCTCGGCGGATTTATCCACCGGAACCAGCGGCAGCTCCTGACCGTTTGCTGCCACGGTCGGATGCGGCTGGAACATGCCATACACTGTTGCCAGCAGGCCAACCACCATCACCGCGCTCAGGCAATAGGCCACTTTCGCCGCGGGTGCTTTACCCTCACGCTTGCGCAGTGCCGGGAAGGTGATCAGCGCCAGCAGGAACATGCCTGCCGGGAACATCAGGCGCGAAACCAGCTGCCAGAAGTCGAGACCGGCATCCTGCACTGCCCAGATCAGGGTACCGATAAATACCAGCGCAAAAATCAGTACCGCAGAAGATTTGCGGCGGAAGAACTGAACGGCGGAAATCACGATGAGGATGCCGGCAATAACGAAATACCAGCTACCACCGAGTGAGGCTAATTTCCCACCACCAATGACAAAGTAGAGGCCCGTTGCCAGCAGGATTAAGCCCAGCAAGAAGCACCACAAGCCCAGCCATTTAGATGACCCGGCAGTTGATTGAGGCATAGCAGAAATACTCCTGGAGAATAAGGCGTAGCAATGTTCAACGTCTTATTTTTATTAACATGTTTCACGGGATGGCCCGTCCTGCGTTTGTTGCTGACGCTCATAACTCACGGCAGGCGTGGCTGAGCACCCGTAACAAACGGCAGGATTGTACCACCAGGTTCATAATGTAATAAACAGAAAATTAACAAGCCGTCTATCTTTGATAACTATAGACCGAAATTCGCACAGAATGATAAAGGTGATAGTTGCCGGGGTTTACGGAGTGTCAGCGGGCAGCAGCAGCAGCCGTTGCTTTGAGATCAGCCCGTGACCGTGCTGGCAGAAATAGTCGACCGCGCCGCAGGCTTTCAGGACCTGTAACGGTTTCTGGCAGTCGGGGCAGCAGGCAATAGCAGGGATAGCGCGCTGGCAGCAGTCGCAGTGAAACTGCCCAGCCATGACGGTGAGTGGGTGCTGACAAACGGGGCAAGAAAGTGACATCGGCATCTCCTTTACTTCAGCGCGGCACCAAAAACAAAGGGTTGACCCCAAAAGCGGTCAACCCCTACTTTACACGCTGGCGAGGCCATCAGGCCCCCTTGCGGATCAACGTTTGTTCTTTTTGAGATGGCTCATTAAGCGTTGACGTTTACGCTGCTGGTTTGGCGTCAGCAGGTTGCGCTTGCCTTCGTACGGGTTATCACCCTCTTTGAACTGAATACGGATTGGCGTACCCATAATTTCCAGCGAGCGGCGGAAATAGTTCATCAGATAGCGCTTGTAGGAATCCGGCAGGTCTTTCACCTGGTTACCGTGGATCACCACAATCGGCGGGTTATAGCCCCCGGCGTGGGCATACTTCAGCTTCACGCGGCGGCTGCGCACCATAGGTGGCTGATGGTCGTCGGCCGCCATGTTCATGATGCGCGTCAGCATGGAGGTGTTCACGCGACGAGTTGAACAGTCGTAGGCTTCGGTCACCGATTCAAACAGGTTACCGACGCCGCTGCCGTGCAGGGCGGAGATAAAGTGAATGCGTGCGAAGTCGATAAAGCCCAGACGGTAGTCCAGCTGCTCTTTCACTTCGTCACGGATCTCCTGTGACAGGCCATCCCACTTGTTAACCACGATAACCAGTGAGCGCCCACTATTCAGGATAAAGCCGAGCAGCGAGAGATCCTGATCGGAAATCCCCTCATGAGCATCAATCACCAGCAGCACGACGTTGGCATCTTCAATCGCTTTCAGGGTTTTGATGACCGAGAATTTTTCCACGGTTTCGGTAATTTTCCCGCGCTTACGCACCCCGGCAGTATCGATCAGGACATATTCACGCCCGTCACGCTCCATGGGAATATAGATACTGTCGCGGGTGGTGCCCGGCATGTCGTAAACCACCACGCGTTCTTCACCGAGAATACGGTTAGTTAGCGTTGACTTACCGACGTTTGGACGCCCGACGATAGCCAGCTTGATCGGCAGATCCAGCGGGTTAAAATCATCCTCTTCAGTTTCCGGCGCTTCGCCGTTAGCTTTGGCTTCTTTCGCCGCAAACTCCGCCCAGTAGGCTTCGTTCTCTTGTTCTTCGGTCAGCTCCGCTTCGGGGGCAACTTCGTCCATCCACGGCAGCAGCACCAGCTCCAGCAGGCTGGTGACGCCGCGCCCGTGAGACGCGGCAATCGCGTGGATTTCCCCCAGGCCGAGCGACCAAAAGTCGGTGACGGCCGAGTCCGCGTCCAGACCATCGGTTTTGTTCGCCACGATAAAGGTTGGCTTGTCGCGTGAGCGCAGGTGCTTGGCGATGGCGGTATCAGCAGGCATCAGCCCGGCACGCGCATCGACCATAAACAGAACCACGTCGGCTTCTTCAATCGCCAGCAGCGACTGTTCCGCCATGCGTGTTTCCACGCCCTCTTCGTTACCGTCGATACCGCCGGTATCGATACAAATAAACTCACGCCCTTCAATTTCTGCGCGACCATATTTGCGGTCTCGAGTAAGCCCAGGAAAATCCGCCACCAGCGCATCTCGCGTGCGCGTTAAACGGTTAAACAGGGTGGATTTTCCCACATTGGGACGCCCGACAAGCGCGACCACAGGTACCATAGTGAAGCCTCATAACTAAAAAATAAGCGCCTGGCTGCGATTTTATTCGCGCTGCAGGCAGATAAACTGCCGCTCTACTCAGGCCGATGGCGCCTAGAATAACACGCCTTGGATAAAACAAAACGGCCCCTTGTGATCAAGGAGCCGTTTTACCCTGACTACGGGTAGCCGATCGCAGCTGATTAACGCGTAATCGCGTAAACCTCACCATCTTTGGACTGGATCAGCAGCTTGTCGCTGGCCACCACCGGCTCAGTCTGAAAGCCAGAGCTGTCCAGTTTCTGCTGCGCCACAAAGCGGCCATCGTCGGTGTTAAGCCAGTGCAGGTAACCTTCCGCATCACCCACCACCAGGTAGCCGTTGTACAGCACCGGGGAGGTCAGGTTACGGTGCAGCAGATCGCTCTGGCGCCAGAGGGTTACGCCACCGTCGGTGTTCAGGGCAATCACGCGGTCATCCTGATCCACCAGATAGATGCGGCCACCGTCAACGATCATATCGTGGACCGAGCCGATTTCACGCTTCCACATGATCTGGCCGGAGCGCAGGTCCAGCGCCGTCAGGTTACCGTTGTAGGCCAGTGCATACACCACGCCATTGACGATTACCGGGGTCGTGTCGACATCCGCCAGGCGGTCGATTTCCGTCGCGCCGCTTGGCTGGGAAATACGCTGCTGCCAGATAATCTGGCCCTGGTTGAGGATCACGGCGCTCACGCGGCCGTTATCACCGCCCACTACGGCGGCGCCGAATGCGGTCGATGGCGCTGACTCACCGCGCAGGCTCAGGGCCGGCACGTCGAGGTTAACGGTCCATTTTACGCTGCCGCTGGTTTGATCAAGCCCCTGCAACATGCCGTTGCTGGTGTGAACCAGCACCAGGCCGTCGCTGACCACCGGGCGGGATAACACTTCACCGGCCGCTTTGGTCTGCCACGCAACGGAGCCATCGCTGGTGTTCAGGGCATAAACCTGCCCGCGCTCGCTGCCCACGTAGACGTGGCCGGCATCAACGGTCAGGCCGCCAGAGAGCAGCGCCGGGATATTGCTGGAGAAGAAACCGGTTTTTTCTGCCAGGTCCACTTTCCACTGTTCTTTGCCGTCGCCGGAGTTCAGCGCCTTGACGATGCCATGACGGTCAGCCGCATACACGGTATTTTCCGCCCAGGCCGGGTGCAGGTTAGAGTAGAAATCTCCAACTCCGTTGCCCACCGAGGTGCTCCAGACTTTCTCTGGCTCGAACTGATTCTGTACGGTTGGCAGTGGCGACATTTTAACCACGTCTTCTTCACCGCTAAACCATGAACATCCGCTAAGTAAGGTGACTGACATCAGTCCCGGCAGAAGTAACTTACGCAATTCCATGAAATCCCTCTTGTGCCTTGAAGGCCAAATATTAGAGCTTTTTAGCCCGGCAGATTATTCACTTTCATTTGCAGCATCTCTTTCAGCGTCGAAGAGGCGTCAGAATCAATGCCTTTAGTCCACGCATCGCGTGCACCCTTCGCGTCGCCTTTGCTGAGCAGCGCTTCACCGCGCACGTCAGCCACGATCGCTGTCCAGCCGTCGCCTTTCACGCTTTCCAGCGTTTTCAGCACCTCATCCGGCTGCTTTTGCTGCAGCTGAATGCGCGCCAGGCGCAGATTCAGTACCGCCTGCAGATTGGCGTCTTTGGTATCTTTCAGACCGCTCTGCAGCTGGGCTGCGGCTTTGTCCAGCTGGTTAGCATCAACATAGCGTTTCGCCAGGTCGAGAGAAGCCAGCGCGCCGTAAGTGTTGCTGTTATCGCTGGCGAATTTCGCTGCGGCATCCAGCGTGGCGGGTTTGCTGGCATCCAGTGACGAGGTCACCTGCTGATAGGCCGCAGAGGTTTCACGTGAACCGCTGTCCTGATGGCTGCTCCAGTAACGCCAGCCGACCAATGCGCCCACGCCCAGCACCACGCCAACTACCAGCGCTTTGCCGTTCTGTGCGAAGAAGTTCTTCAGCGCATCTACCTGCTCGTTTTCGTTGCTATATACTTCCACGCAATCCTACTCCTTTAAATCGTGCCGTCAGGGCTTAGCGCTGTAACATCGAGGCCAGCGTAGATGCAGCATCACACTGCGCCAGCGTCTGCTGCTCGCCGTTACGTAAATCTTTAATGACCAGCTGGCCGTTAGCCACTTCGTCCTCGCCGAGTACCAGTGCGATGCGGGCTCCCCACTTATCTGCACGGGCAAACTGCTTCTTGAAGTTACCACCGCCAAAGTTCGTCATCAGCTTCAGCTCTGGCAGCGCGTCACGCAGCTGTTCAGCCAGCAGCATCGCCGCACTCTGTACGCCCTGGCCTGAAGCGATAACATAGACATCAACAATGCGCGTCGGTTCAAATTCCGGGTTAACTGCCTGTACCAGCAGAACCAGGCGCTCCAGCCCCATGGCAAAGCCCACGGCCGGCGTGGCACGACCACCCAGCTGTTCTACCAGACCATCGTAGCGGCCACCGGCACAAACCGTGCCCTGCGCGCCCAGGCTGCTGGTCACCCACTCAAACACGGTGCGGTTGTAGTAATCGAGGCCGCGCACCAGGCGCTGGTTCACGCTGTAAGCAATGCCCGCCGCATCCAGCAGGCTGCACAGCCCGGTGAAATGCTCGCGCGACTCGTCATCCAGATAATCGCTCAGCGTTGGCGCATCGTTCAGCAGCGCCTGCACGTCCGGGTTTTTGCTGTCCAGCACGCGCAGCGGATTGCTGTACATGCGGCGCTTGCAGTCTTCGTCCAGCACGTCCACGTGCTGCTCCAGGAAGGCCACCAGCGCATCGCGATAGTTGGCGCGGGCTTCCAGCGAGCCGATAGAGTTCAGCTCCAGGCGCACATGCTCAGAGATGCCCAGCGCTTTCCACCAGCGGGCAGTCATCATGATCAGCTCAGCGTCAATGTCCGGGCCTTGCAGGCCAAACACTTCGGCACCAATCTGGTGGAACTGGCGGTAGCGGCCTTTCTGCGGGCGCTCGTAGCGGAACATCGGGCCGATGTACCACAGACGCTGTTCCTGATTGTACAGCAGACCGTGTTCAATGCCGGCGCGCACGCAGCCTGCGGTCCCTTCCGGGCGCAGCGTCAGGCTTTCGCCGTTGCGGTCGTCAAAGGTATACATCTCTTTTTCAACCACGTCGGTCACTTCACCGATAGCGCGCTTGAATAACGGGGTCTGCTCTACAATCGGCAAGCGGATTTCGCTAAAGCCGTAGCTGCCCAGAACCTGCTTAAGGATCTGTTCAATACGCTGCCACACCACGGTGTCAGCCGGTAAATAGTCGTTCATGCCACGAATGGCCTGGATATTCTTCGCCACTGATTTCTCTCATCAATTTCATGCAGTAAGGGACGACCGGCACAGCAGGTCGCCCCCTACAGATTATTTTTCGACCTGCTGGATGGTGATCCGGCGCGATTCATCCAGCATGGTGGCTTTAGCACGAATGCGCGCTTCCAGCTGGTCAATCATATTGTCGTTGTCGAGACGCTCGCGCAGACGCACGCCATCTTCGTAGAAACCACTTTTCTTGTTGCCGCCGGTGACGCCCATGGTCGATACCGTGGCTTCACCCGGGCCGTTAACCACGCAGCCGATAATCGAAATATCCATCGGCGTAATGATATCTTCCAGCCGCTCTTCCAGCGCATTCACCGTGCCGATCACGTCAAACTCCTGACGGGAACAGGTTGGGCAGGCGATGAAGTTAATGCCGCGGGAACGGATGCGCAGTGATTTCAGGATATCGAAACCGACTTTCACTTCTTCTACCGGGTCCGCCGCCAGCGAGATACGCAGCGTGTCACCAATGCCCTCAGACAGCAGCAGGCCAAGGCCAATGGCGGACTTCACCGCACCGGCTCGGGCGCCACCGGCTTCGGTGATCCCGAGGTGCAGCGGCTGATCGATCTGCTTAGCCAGCAGGCGATACGACTCGACGGCAAGGAACACATCGGAAGCTTTCACGCTGACTTTGAACATGTCAAAGTTCAGGCGGTCGAGGATATCCACATGACGCATCGCCGATTCCAGCAGCGCTTGCGGATTCGGCTCACCGTATTTTTCCTGCAGATCCTTTTCCAACGATCCGCCGTTCACCCCGATGCGGATCGGAATGTTGTAGTGGCGGGCGCAGTCGACCACCGAGCGGATGCGCTCTTCATTGCCGATATTGCCCGGATTAATACGCAGGCAGTCGACGCCATATTCGGCGACTTTCAGGGCAATGCGGTAGTCGAAGTGGATATCAGCAACCAGCGGGACGTTAACCTGCTGTTTGATCAGGCGGAAGGCTTCGGCGGCATCCATGGTTGGCACGGAAACGCGCACGATATCAACGCCAACGCGCTCAAGTGCCTTGATCTGGGCGACCGTAGCAGCGACGTCAGTCGTTCGGGTATTGGTCATGGACTGAACGGCGATTGGGGCACCGTCGCCCACAGGCACCTTGCCGACGTAAATACGTTTAGATTTGCGACGGGTAATGGGTGCTTCGTTATGCATATTCTTTCTCCACAATTACTCGCGACCAGAAAAAGATGCGTTATTGCGCACCTAAAGTCAGGCGAGCAACCTGGTTAGTACGGATAAAACGACTCAGATCAACAGGCTTACCCTGATACTCGATCTGTACTGCAGCCGGGGCACCAATCTTCAGGCGATAAGGAGCCGTACCGGCGAGGCTCAGTTTACCACCGCTACGCTGAATGCCGCTGAACAGTTTTTTACCGGCAGCATCAGTCACTTCCAGCCAGCAATCGCTGGAGAAGTTCATGATAACCGCATTCGGATCGGCAGCAGGCTGGCTGACGCCGGCGCTGCTGGTAGGTAGCTGACCGTTGGCAGCGCTATCAACCGGTGCCTGCGCTGGAGATACCACCGCAGGCTGCGAGTTGGCAGCCTGGGTGTTTGCTGCCGGTGCCTGAGCACTGGCAGCCGGAGCGTTATCGGCCGGGGTAGCAGCAGGCGCGCTGCTGGTATCCGCCGGAGCCTGGCTTGGTGCCATATCCATCGGCACCGACTGGCCGCTGGTATCCGCACTGCTGCTGGCATTACCGTCAGTCAACGGAATAGACTGCCCGTTGCCGCTCTCCCCTTCCGCAGGCGCATTCTGATCGGCCATCGAGACCAGATCGTCCTGAGCGGCTTTATGATTCTGCCACCACCAGGCGCCCGTCAGGCCCACCACCACAAACAGCACCAGCCAGGTGAAGATCATCAACCAGCCATCACGTTTTTTGCGGCGCTTGCCGAGGGAGAAACTTTGCATCGGTTCAACTTTTGCGGCTCTGACCGGGGCTTGTTTAGCCATCATCGGCAGCAGTTCTTCTTCCGGCACGCGAACCAGGCGTGCGTAAGAACGGATATAACCACGCAGGAAGGTCGATGCCAGATTGGCAGGCGACTTGTCCTCTTCAATATCGCGAACGGTGGAAAGTTTCAGGCAGAGGCGCTCAGCAACGTTCTGCTGAGTCAGGCCCATCTGTTCACGGGCGCTGCGCAGGCGCTCGCCTGTTGAATTTACGTTGGATTTGTCTTCAGTGGCTTCAGTATTCATTAGCTAAAAAATGCTGGTGCTGTATCGATTGTGGAAAAATTCGCGCAAGTTGCGCCCCATAACGCTGTACATCATCGGGCTGGTTGGCCTGCGCGGCGAAGCGAATCTCTAACCACAGACTTTCCGCAGAAACAGGAAAGTTGTGTTGATAAACATCTAACAGGAGGCGCGAGTCTGAGCATCTCCCCTTTCCAAATCGCCTTTCGGCTTCTGCCAGCATAGGCATTCCCTTAGCAGGATCGGTCTGCACCGCATCCGCCAGCGCATAACGCGCTTTCTCTTGCTGCCCGGCATTCAAAAAACAGTAGCCCGAGTTTTCCAGCGTATCGGCACGAAGTCCGTCTGCTGAATCTGCAATGGCCCTGCTGAACTGCCGTTGTGCCGCATCATACTGCCCTAAACCGCAGAGAAACGCACCGTAATTATTAAGCACATAGCCGTTTTGCGGTGCAAGTTTCAGCGCGCGGCGATAATGCTGCTGCGCCTGGCTCTGCTCCCCCATCTGCTGCTGATAACGCGCCATTGCCAGCTGGGTTCGGTAATCTTTTGGCGCCAATGCCAGCGCCCGCTGCAAATTGCGGCGAGCCGCTTCATTATCCCCCCGCAGCAGATAGGCCAGGCCTAGCTGTATGCGCGTCTCTACCAGTGCTTTACGCTGCGGTGAAGTTTGGCACCCCACCAGCAGCGACAGCGCTAAACCCACGATTAAACCTGCCCGCATCCCTGTTTCTCCCGGTATCCATTCGCGGCTTATGCTACGCCAATGTTTACAGAGTCAACACGCTGCAGGGCAGGAAAACACCGGGTTTCAGATCGCCTTCACAGAGATGGCTTCACCGGCCATTTTCTTTTTCAGCGTGCGCTTGGTGCGGTCGATCACTTCCCCGGCCAGCTGGCCGCAGGCGGCATCGATATCATCACCGCGGGTCTTACGCACAATAGTAGTAAAACCGTAATCCATCAACACTTTAGAGAAGCGATCGATGCGACTGTTCGAACTACGACCATAGGGTGCGCTTGGGAAGGGGTTCCATGGGATCAGGTTGATCTTACAGGGTGTATTTTTCAGCAGCGCGGCCAGTTCATGGGCGTTATCCGTGCTGTCATTGATGTGGTCGAGCATCACGTACTCAATGGTCACACGCCCCTGGTTGGCATTTGACTTGCCGATGTAGCGGCTGACCGCGGCCAGGAAGGTCTCAATATTGTACTTTTTGTTGATTGGCACAATTTCGTCACGAATTGTGTCATTTGGCGCGTGCAGTGAAATCGCCAGCGCCACGTCAATCATATCGCCAAGTTTATCCAGCGCCGGAACCACACCGGAGGTGGACAGGGTTACGCGGCGTTTCGACAGGCCAAAGCCGAAGTCGTCCAGCATGATTTCCATCGCCGGAACCACGTTATTCAGGTTCAGCAGCGGCTCGCCCATCCCCATCATCACCACGTTGGTGATCGGGCGCTGGCCGGTGACTTTGGCCGCGCCGATAATTTTCGCCGCGCGCCACACCTGACCGATGATTTCCGACACGCGCAGGTTGCGGTTAAAGCCCTGCTGCGCGGTGGAACAGAATTTGCACTCCAGCGCACAGCCCACCTGGGAAGAGACACACAGGGTGGCGCGATCTTTTTCTGGAATATAGACAGTTTCGACCTGCTGGCCGCCGACCTGGATAGCCCACTTGATGGTGCCATCGGAGGAACGCTGCTCTTCAGCCACTTCCGGCGCGCGGATTTCCGCAACTTCCTTCAGCCTGTTACGGAAGACCTTGTTGATGTCGGTCATCTCGTCGAAGTCATCACAGCAGTAGTGGTAGATCCACTTCATCACCTGATCGGCACGAAACGGCTTTTCACCCATGCTGGCAAAAAACTCACGCATCTGCTGACGATTGAGATCGAGCAGGTTAATTTTCTCTTTTTTTGGCGTTACGACGGCAGGTGAAGCGGACGACGGAGTCACAATAAGTTCGGACATAATATTCTCTGGCCTCGTTGTTACACGTTATGGCGCTGGGTTTGAAGTGAATAAAATAGAAGCGCCCCGGAGAGCGAACTCCCGGGGCGCATTATTGTACTCATGACCTTCACAGGGTTAAAGCACTATAGCGAATTAATTTGTAAACCCTGCAGCAGGCCAGGCAGCCGAATTAACGGGTGCGCGGGCACACTTCGTTTTCACCGAAGAAGTAAGCGATTTCACGAGCAGCAGATTCAGCAGAATCTGAACCGTGGGTCGCGTTCTCGGTGAAGCTGTCCGCGTAGTCTGCACGCAGGGTGCCAGCCAGTGCGTTAGCTGGGTTAGTTGCGCCCATCAGGTCACGGTGACGCTGTACGGCATTTTCGCCTTCCAGCACTGAAACCACTACCGGACCTGAGGTCATGAATTCAACCAGACCATCGAAGAATGGCTTACCCTGGTGCTCAGCGTAGAAACCTTCAGCCTGCTCTTTGCTCAGGTGCAGCATTTTGCTGCCAACGATTTTGAAGCCAGCGCTTTCAAAACGGTTGAAGATTGCGCCGATCACGTTTTTTGCCACAGCGTTAGGTTTTACGATGGAGAATGTACGCTCAATAGTCATGTTGACCCCTGTCTTATCTTTCGAATGTAGCCGCGAAAACGGTGTTCCCGGCCGGGAAAATGGCCGCAGATTATAGGGGGCATCGCGATGGATGCCTATCGAAGATTCAATAATTTATTGAAAAACTCGACCACCATCGCGGGAAATTTGCCCCAGCTGGCGCTATTTTACGCAGCGCGGCGAATGATGACCATCACTGCGGCCAGGGTTCTGTCTGAAATTAACGAATTAATTCGACATGAATCAGACGGCTGTCGGCACGCCCGCGATCGTCCACCGCACGGACTCTGTATTTACCCGGCCTTGTTGGCCGCCAGTCGAGCGGCACTTTACTGGCACTGCTGCCGAGGAAGATATCGTCGATAAACCAGTAGACGCTGCTGCTGTCGGCATCCGTCACCGCGCTAAAGCTGAGTTTGTCACGCCCCTGCTGCGACTGGCGCAGCGTATAGGTGATGTTTTTCTGCGGCGAGGTGATGCGCGGCGCGTCTCCCCCCACGGCGCCCTGCTGGCACTGCGTAGCGGGCGGCGGGCGTTTCGGTAACCCTGCCAGCGCGAAAACGTTCGCCAGGTCAGAGGGCCAGAACTCAAACACCTCAACGTGCGTCTGCTGCGGGTCCCACGGCGCACAGGCCACCTCACCGCTGTGGTTATCGATGCGCAGCGGGCGGTAAACCGTGTCGACTTTGATCGGCGATTTGCCGGGAATAAACCAGCTGCGCCCGCGTTGCTGACACCACTGCGTTGGCAGGTTGCCGCTCGGCAGACAGATCTCCACCCTTTTCAGCTGCGGCGGGAAACGGTGCTGCGGCTCTTTCAGCTGGGGGTAGCTCGCCACCACGCTGTCGATGATATTGAAAAACAGCGGTGCGGCCGCTTCCACCCCGACAAAGGCCTCATTGCCCTGCCCGGCAAAGTTACCCTGCCACACCACCAGCACGTACGGACCGAAAATCCCGACGCTCCACGCATCGCGGAATCCCCAGGAGGTGCCGGTCTTCCAGTACACCGGCAGTGACGCGGGCCGCTGCGCCAGAGTGTCACCCGGGCGACGATGCTGGCGCAGAATGTCCAGCGTCATAAAGCTGGCCTCCTCACTCAGCAGGCGAAAGGCCGGCGGCACAGGTGCCTGCTCGCGCATGCGCAGGTCGCGCAGTTCGCCACGGTTTGCCAGCATGGCGTACAGCTTAGCCAGCTCCTGCGCCGTCACTTCCCCGCCGCCGAGCACCAGCGAAAGACCATAATGTTTTTCACTCGCCATATTGCTGACGCCGGCCAGCTGCAGGAACTGATAGAAGCCGGGCTGGCGCAGCTGCGAGGCAATAGCCACCGCCGGAATATTGCGGCTGAAGTTCAGTGCATCGGTGGCGGTAACCGGGCCGAGAAAGCGGCGGTCAAAATTTTCCGGCGCATAGCTGCCAAATGATGAAGGCACGTCCTTCAGCACCGTCATCGGGTGCAGTACGCCCTGCTCCATGCCCAGCGCGTAGATAAACGGCTTGAGTGCTGAGCCCGGTGAACGTTTGGCGGTGGTGCCGTTAACCTGCCCCTGAATCTGCCGGTTGTCATAATCCGCCGAGCCGACCAGCGCGCGTACGCCCATGTCGCGCGTATCCACCAGCAGTACGGCGCTGTTATGAATGCCGCGACTCTGATTGCGCCGGATAAACGCCCGCACCTGCTGCTCCACCAGCCGCTGCAGCCCGGCATCAAGCGTGGTGTCAACGCGCGGCTGACGTTCTCCATTTTGCAGCTGCTCAATAAAATGCGGTGCGATAAACGGCAAATCCTGCGGCTGGCGCAGCGCCAGCGGCAGGCTGAACAGCGCTCGCTGGCTGGCATCCGTTGCATAATGCTGCTGCCAGCGCTGAAACAGGCGGTTTCGAGCCTGCATCAACGGCGGGCTGGCTTCGTCACTGCGCGGATTCATGCGCAGGCTCGGCGACTGCGGCAGTACCGCAAGAGTCAGGGCTTCGGCCAGCGTCAGCTGAGACGGCGGTTTAGCAAAATAGATCAGGCTGGCGGCGCCGATGCTCTCGATGTTGCGGCCATAGGGCGCGGCGTTGAGATACGCTTCGAGAATATCGTGTTTGGAGTAGCTCAGCTCGAGCTGCACGGCGCGCAGCACCTGCATCAGCTTGCCGCCGGGCGAACGGGTATTCAGCTGCCAATGCATGCGCGCCAGCTGCATGGTGATGGTGGAGCCGCCCTGAAGCCGCCCGCCCGCCACATAGCTGCGCCAGAAACCGCGCACCAGACTGAGGGGATTAAAACCGGGGTTGTACCAGAACCAGCGGTCCTCATGCAGCAGCAGCCCACGCACCGCCAGCGGAGAAACCTGCTCCAGCGGCGTCCACTGTCGATAGCGGTCGTCGCTGGCAAGCGAGAGGCGCAGCAGCGTACCGTGGCGGTCATACCAGGCGGTAGAGAGTGGGATGCCCTGCGAGAGCGGCGGGTGAGGCCACAGACGAAAACCGATTAGCAGCAGCGCCAGCAGCCCCAGCGCTACTGCCAGATTTTGCAGCAGGCGTTTCATCGTGACGCTGCAGACGGTGCTTCAGCCGCCACCACCTCGATTTTCCCCTGCGCCGCCGACATCGCCTGAATATCGCGATCGTACATCGCTTCACCATAGGCAGGCGGGATGGTGAAGCTGCCGGTGTTGGTGGCTTTGATCTGGTAGACAAACTCCTGCAGATCTTTCGTCGCGCTACCGTAAATAATGGCCCGATCTTCGCGAATATCGCTGTAGTCCGGAGACCAGGAGGAGCCATTGGCCGCCAGCGGAGACTGCCAGGCGGAAGAGGTTTCGCCCGACGGCTCTTCAGCGTCGTTTTCCGGCGCGGGTGGCGTTTGCTGCACCACCTCAAAACCGCCCGGCAGCAGGTCGACTATCGCCAGGTTGCTCAGCGCCTGGTTTGCATTGGCGCGGATCTTGAGGCGCACGTTAATCGTCTGCCCCAGCGTCACCTTGCTGACCTCTTTGCCTGCGGCATCTGTGTAATCCCGGCTAATCTCCAGCCCTTTCGCCACCGCCTGCTGCGGTGCAGCCAGATCGTACCCTGCCTGAGTGACCACATACCAGGCAGGTGCATCGCCCTGATTACTGAACTGCACGGCGCTGGCAACCGCAGTGAACTGCCCCTGCGCGAAGCGGCCCTGCAGCGTGGAGATGAGCTGCGGCACTTTGCTGCCGCGTTCCTGCTGGCTGATGCTCAGCGCGGCCGGATCGTTCTGCTGCGCCACCTGTGCGGAGTAGCTCTCCAGCGCCAGAATGCTCATCCCGGCGGAGAAGGTGGTGTAGCGCTGTTCACGCAGCGCCTGCACCATATTTTCCAGTACCTGCGGCGGCACGGCGGAGACTCTCTCCGGGAAGTGGCGGGTAATCAGATACAGCCGCGTAGCGTCCGTCACCAGCGGATCGTAATAGTTATTGGTCCACCAACTGTTATCCCAGGATTTGCTCAGCGCCTGCCAGGTCGGTTGCAGCAGGCGGTTGGCTTCATCATCGGCTTTCAGTAACTTCCACGACGAGGCCAGGTAGAGCGCGCTGAGATCGGAACTCCAGCTCTGCGGGAAGCGCTTTTGCAGCGTCTCCTGTACTGAAGCCAGCGCGCTGGTCGTGATTTCACCCTGGCGCGTCAGCAGATAGACCGCCCAGGCACGCAGACGCAGGTGATAGAGATCTTCATAACCGCTGGCCGCCAGGGTGCGCAGCGCCACGTTAGCCTCCTCCAACATCCCGCTGGGCAGCGGGTAGCCTGCGGCGCGTGCTTCCAGCAGATACTGCACCACGTAAGGAGTAACAAACGGGTCAACCTGCGGTGAAGCCACCCACAGGCCAATTCCGCCGTCAGCGTTCTGGCGCGAGCGCAGCACGTCGAGAATGCCCTTCAGCTGCTGGCGTACTTTATCTGCATCCAGCGCGCCGCGCAGTTCCGGGTGCTCACTCTGCAACAGCAGCGGGATCGACTGGCTGACAATCTGTTCGGAGCAGTAGTACGGGTAGTCAGCCAGATAGCTGGCTAATCCACGGGTCAGCACCAGCGGCGAGTTCGACACTGCGGCCTGACGCTGAGCGTAAGCGCCAAACATCTGGCGCAGGTTGTCGACCTGCTGGCTGCTACCGTTCATGCGCCCCATCACCGTCTGGACGCGGAACGGCATCGCCGGGCGTACCGAGGTGCTGATGGTGCGCCGGCTGGTTTTGTCGCCGAAGCTGGCGCTGAACTGCAGCGGTGCATCGCCCAGTTCGGCTTTGGCCCGCAGGCGGAAACTCACCATGCCTTCATGTTTGGCGGCCAGGCTCAGCGACTGCTGCGCGCTGCCGACCACTTCCAGCTGCGGCGGTGGCGTAAGCTGCACCGCAATCGGCAGCGGCTCTGCACTCTGGCCGCTGAGGTTGTTGCTCACCCCAACGCTGACGTCAAACTCATCGCCCGGCGCCACCATCGACGGCACGTTCGGCGTCAGGATAAAGTCATCACGCACGGTAGTGGCGGTCTGCGCTTTACCGATTTTATCCGCCGTGACCGAAATCGCCATCACGCGGATTTTGCCATTGAAGTAGTCCGGCAGCGGATAAGTAAACTGCCTGATGCCGTTGACTTCGGTGATGCCGGACCAGTAAGCCACCGGTTTGTCACGCTTGCGCTTAAACGGATTGAGGTGGAGATCCATCCCTTCTGCCCCGTCACCGCCCGGTGCCGAGGTCAGCGACATCAGTTTGCTGAACTCCGGCAGGATCAGGTCGAGGATCTGTGAGCTTTCCACGCTCAGTTCGCGCTTGCGGAAGAAGTAGTCGAGCGGATCGGTCAGGCGATAGCGCGCCACCTGCAGGATCCCTTCATCTACCGCAAACACCGCCACCTGCTGTGGGCCATCGGTTTTGACATCAATGGTCAGGTTCTGCCCTGGCTTCAGCAACTCAGGGCTGGTCAGGCTAAGGCTGTTTTTGCGCGCCGCATTGCTGATTTTGAACGGCATTACGCCATAGCTCAGCGGGCTCATAAATATCTCGTCGGAGTTGATATCACGCACAAACTGCACGTTGATATAGGCGTTACCTTCCAGCTCTGACGGAATGCGGATCTTCTGCACTGAGTTAGTGGTGGTGGTATGGAACCACTGCCAGCTGTAGACGCGGTCTTTCTCTATGGTGATTAACCCGCTGCCGGTGTAGGGTGCGTTGATCGCCACTTCAATTTCATCACCTGGCAGATACTGGGCCCGATCCAGCTTCATTTTCAGCTCGGCATTGCGGTCGAGCGAGCGCGTCAGGTTCGCTTCCCCGGCCACGCTGTAGGCGATGCGGTTGAGCACTGCCCCTTTCGCATCCTGCACCACCAGCACGTAATCGCCGGGCTTGTCGGTCGCCAGCGCCAGGCTATGGCCGCTGGCAGGCAGATCGAGCGCGATCTCAGAAACCGGGATCTCTTTCAGCTTCGACTGGTATTTATACACGCCGGATTCCTGTCGCGTCAGCACCGACAGATATTTCTGCTGCAGCAGCTGCAGCTTCAGGCCGCTGAGCGCAATGGTATCCAGCGCCGGATTAATGGCGATCAGATTAACGTTGCGTAGCGCATTCTGACGGATATAACCCAGGTCGCCATCGGCCTTCGCGCCGATCAAATAATCATATGGCGAGACCAGCGTGCGGGCGGTCGCAGCCACCGAGCGACCGCTGCCCGCGACAAAGGCTTCGGACAGCAGCTGCAGCTGATAAGTTGACTCGCCCCATGCGCTGAGATCGAGCTTGATGGCCGCCTGGCCTTTGTCATCGGTGGTGCTCTCTTCCAGCTCGGTCTCATAGCCGTCGCTGGCGGATCGCGCTTCATAGAAGGCGTAATCGGCATAGCGATCGAAGGCCGGATAGACCGGGCGCAGAGTCAGTTTTGACGCCACGCGCAGCTTCTGCGCCGGGGTACCAAACAGATTCTGCACGTCGATACTGGCCTTCAGTTGGTCCGGCTTCACCCAGCCCTGCTGCTGGTCTGGCGTCAGCGTCAGCTTAACCTTCAGCGGGTCCGGCTCGAACTCTTTGACGTTGACCGAGGTGCTGCCAAGCAGGCGCGTAGAGTCTTCATCCTTGCCCGGCAGATAGAGGTAGATATTCCATTCGCCGGTCGGCGCGTTTTCTGCCGTGGTAAAGCTCAGCTCGTTGAAGCCGCTCGCCGTCAGCGTCAGCGGCACGGTGCGCATCAGCTTGTCGCGTGGGTCATGAATTTCTGCCCGCACGGGCACCCCCGTCACCGGGACGGCCCAGTCGGCGGAACGGGTAATCAGGCCGATATTAAAGGTATCGCCAGGGCGGTAAACGCCGCGGTCTGAAAACAGATAGCTGCTGAGCGTGCGCTTGTCGTCAGGCGTGGCATCACCGTAGACGTCAAAGCGGGAGAAATCGAGGCCGCGATCGTTGTCGCGCCCGGTCGGCAGGAAGGAGACATCCCCCTCTTTTTCCACCAGGAACATCACCGGCTGGCGCTCGTTGGTGTAAACCTCCAGCGACGGGAAGCTGACGTGACCATCACTGCCGGTGACGCGGCTCATTATCTTCTCACCGTTTTTCGCCACCACCGATACCTGCGCGCCCGCAACCGGCTCGCCGCTGCCTATCGACTGCACGAACAGATCGCGAGTCTTATCCTGCGAGCGCTTGGCAATAATGCCCAGATCGGTCACCACCACAAAGCGTGAATCACCCACACTCTCTGCGGCAGCGTCCTCCTCCTGGTACTCATCTTCTGCAGGTTGCTGATCCTTCTGACCCGGTGTCCACTGCGATAAGGTCAGCAGGAAAATGCCGCGATGCGATTTGGCGTCAGTCGAGAGGTAGCGCGACAGATCAACGCCCTGATAGCTCACCTCCCCCGGGTGACTATTATTGACCGCCGTCTGGTAGCGGAAGTGCTCGGTAAAGTATTCATCGTTCAGACGATTGAAATCGGCCGAAGCGAATTCACGACTTTTGAACGAAACGATGTGCTGTAGCTGGCTGGGGATCACGCGTTTGATATCAACCCGCAGGCCCGGCACGTTGCGCGCGGCCACGCTGATGCGCTTATCCCCCTTCACGGACAGCAGGGATCCCTCGGCGGCGAAGCGCAGCAGCTGCGGATAGTCCGGCACCTGCACCACGCGCCAGACTTTTTCCGGCATTTTATAGCCGCCGCTGGAGGTCATGGCGGCATTGACCTCCACCAGCAGCCAACGGCTGGCCGGGGCATCAAATTTAAAGCTGAACTGCGGCTGATAGCTCTCTTCCGCATCGTTCAGGCTGAGCGGCAGCGGTGCTGATTGGTTGATGACCGCTTGATCGACCTCCTGCCGATCCCAGTGAGTCTCTTGCTCATCAGGATGGCGCGGATCGTGCTGCGGCAGCAGCCAGACCCGAACCGCTTTATTAATATCGCTATCGCGCACCGCATCGCTAAAGGAGAGGATCAGCGCGCGCTCGCCCTGGCTGCCCGCTTTATCGACCACCATCGCACTGATATCGCTGACGCTCAGGCTGTAGAGATTCGGCACCGTCACCCAGGCTTCTGCTTTGCGCCCGGCTTCATTGCCGGGGTGCGAAGACTTCACGCTGCCATTCACCTTAAGATGAACGAAGCCGCCATGATCCATCGGCTGCAGCGGCGCAGAGCGCACCCAGGCGTTCAGTTTCTTTTCATCCCAGGTGACGCTGAATTTTAGCGGCTGCTCAGATTGACCTTTGGCACTGGTCAGCCCGAGCGACAGCTGTTTCTCCACGCTCTGCACATCGGCAGGCGCGTTAAATTTAATATTGAAGATGGCGCTGTGCTGGCTGTTGTCCTGCGGATCCTGATAATACTCGGTAGAAGCCACCTGATAGTCGAAGGCCGGGGTGCTGAAGTGGTAGTCCGTTTTATCGATGCGGATCTGGGGCGCCAGCAGGGTTTCCGGTATGAGGGTGACATCGTAGCCCGCGCCCAGTGGCAGCGGCTGCTCTGGGGTAAAGGTCAGCGTCCAGGCATTCTGCCACTGCCAGCCGCCCTTCAGGGCCGGTTTCAGGGTTATGCCGTCAGTGACGGTTTTGCCCACCCGCGTGACCGGGGCCACCGACTGATTAAAGCGCAGCGTGAGGGTTTGCACTGCGGGTTTTGCCTGGCTGTAATCCACGGCAGAGGGGTCGACGGCGCTGACCTGGCTATGCTGGACGGCCAGCGGCGCAACCTCAATGGGTTTTGGCCGGTTCTGCCACTCGTGCCAGCCATAGAAGGCCGCAGCAGCCATCGCCACCAGCAGCAGCAGGCTGGCGGTAATGGCTTTAGGATGGCGGTTCACGCCCTGCTCCAGCCGCTGGAAGCCGTTTTTCAGCGGGGCAACCCAGACGGGAGCGCGCCAGTTAACCTCGCCCAGCAGCGGGCGCAAAATTCGCCCCAGTAAACGCAGCAGCAGGCAGATCAGCCAGCACAGCGCATTGACCAGGATAAAAGGCAGGCGGAGCAGAAACTTGAGCACATCCATCGGTGAGAACCTTCCGTGTAACAAAACTGGTCAAAGAGTAATTGTTTATCCGTGCAATATCTATCTGCGACAGCAACATTTTGCCGGATTTGAGCGCCTGCTCTGAATGCAGTGATTTACCCTTGTGATAGCGCATGAAATGGCTGAAACTCAGCTTCATATTTTGACTGACTGCGAGGCCGCTATGACGACTCTTTCTCTGTTTGTTTCCGCTGACTGGCTGGCGGAGCATCTCGATGATGACAATGTGCAGATTCTGGATGCGCGCATGTTGCCGCCAGGCCAGGAGAAAACCCGCGACCTCAGCGCTGAGTACCGGGCAGCACACCTGCCGGATGCGCCGCTTTTTGATATTGAAGCGCTGTCCGACCACACCAGCCCCTACCCACATATGATGCCGCGCGGTGAAACCTTCGCCGTGGCGATGCGTGAGCTGGGCGTGAACAGCGATAAACATCTGGTGGTCTACGATGAGGGCAATCTGTTTTCCGCCCCGCGCGCCTGGTGGATGCTGCGCTATTTCGGCGTCTCTCAGGTGTCGATTCTCGCCGGAGGCCTGGCAGGCTGGAAGCAGGCAGAGCTGCCGCTGGCCAGCGGTGCGGTTGAACTGCCGGAAGGCGAGTTTGAAGTGGCACCGGGTGAAGGCGAGATTAAGCGCATCACCGATGTTCTGCTGGTCAGCCATGAAGGTAGCGCGCAGATCGTTGACGCCCGCGCCGCCAATCGTTTCCACGGTGAAGTGGACGAGCCGCGCCCTGGCCTGCTGCGCGGCAGAATTCCGGGCAGCCTGAACGTACCGTGGAACTCACTGGTGAGCGAAGGTCGCTTAAAACCGGTGCAAGAGCTGGGTGAGATTTTCAGCCAGCAGGGGGTGGATCTGTCGCAGCCGGTGATAGCCAGCTGTGGTTCCGGGGTGACGGCGGTCGTGGTGATTCTGGCACTGACCAGCCTGGGCGTGAAAAACGTAGCGCTGTATGACGGTTCCTGGGGCGAATGGGGCACGCGCCAGGATCTGCCGCGGGTGAATGATTCAATTTAGGGCTGACCGCAGCGGGTCGATCGAAAAAGAGGATCGCCCCCTACGAGTAGGGGCGGACCTTTTTTTGGTTCGCCCGCAACATCACCGTATTTCAATCGATATTCTTCACTTTAAAATCACGCAGGAAACTGCCCCAGCGCCGCTCGTAAAACGGGGTGATATGGGCAATAAAGAAGTGGCTGATGCCCTTCTCCCCTTCTACAACGTGGCAGATATCAATCGGTTCATCTTCCAGCAGCGTATCCGTTGCCACGCTGCCCGCCGCCTGAATAATCGCCTCGACGTCGCCATCGGCTTCAATACCAATCAGTAGGTTGGCCGGCTGGTCGGCACGCTCTTTGATATGCGCGAGGTAGGCGCGGCGCACTGACTTATATTTGGCAAACAGCTGGGTCAGAGAGTCCACCATCTGTGCAGGCGGCTCAGCGACCTCCGACAGCAGCAGCGCCGTACCGCCCTCCAGCACCGTCTGCTGGCTCAGGGCATTACTGTCATCACCCAGCAGATGGGCAATTTCACGCGGTGAAAACTCTTTGCCGTTCGGCAATTTCGGATTGAGGAACAGCGCCTCTCCGAGGGTCATTTCAAACAGGGTACGTACCGGCATCACCAGGTAAGCCTGTTCGCCACTGACGGCCTGCTCCAGCGCTTCTGCTGACGTAAAGAACGGGATAATGCTGGTGCCGTCCTCTTTTTCCCAGTGCTGTAAATCCACCGGCGTGCTGGCATCAATCGCCTGCCCGGATTGCGCACTTTCCCCCGGCACCACCACGCTGGCATCCAGCAGCAGCGAGAAAAACTCCGGGCGGTGTGCCGGCTCCGTAGCGGCCAGTTTCAGCACTTCTTCCAGGCGTGAATTAAGATCGTTCATTGAGATATTCCAGAATAAGAAGCGGGCGCACCGAAAAAGAGGATCCGCCCCTACGACAACATACGATACGTGTAGGGGGCGACCATTTTTTCCGGTCGCCCCGGGTACTTATCCGCGGCTTAACAGCAGGTTAGCGACGGTACGCACGCCCAGCCCGGTAGCACCGGCGGACCACTGGTCCACTGCGCCTTTGCGGTAGGTCGCGGAGCAGTCGATGTGCAGCCAGCCCTGCTTATAGTCAGTGACAAAGTGCGACAGGAAAGCCGCCGCAGTGCTGGCACCGGCCGAGTGCGCGGGGCTGGCGATGTTATTCAGATCGGCGAAGTTCGACGGCAGATGGCTGCGGTGGAACTCAGCCAGCGGCAGGCGCCAGAACGGTTCGTTCTCACCTTTTGCACTGCTCATCAGCGAGTCAGACAGCGCATCGTCGAAGCTGAACAGCGCATGATAGTCGTTACCCAGCGCTGTTTTCGCCGCGCCGGTCAGCGTAGCCGCATCAATGATCAGCTCAGGCGTTAAGGCGCTGGCGTCGATCAGACCATCGGCCAGCACCAGACGACCTTCGGCATCGGTGTTCATCACTTCAACGGTTTTGCCATTGCGGTAGTGAATGATATCGCCCAGCTTAAAAGCATTGCCGCTCACCATATTGTCCGCGCAGCATAGGATCAGCTTCACGCGCTTTTTCAGGCCGCGAGCGATCGCCAGCGCCAGAGCGCCGGTCAGGGTGGCGGCCCCGCCCATGTCGGACTTCATTGAGTCCATAAAGGCGCTCTGCTTCAGGCTGTAGCCGCCGGTATCAAAGGTGATACCTTTACCCACCAGGCAGGCATAAACCGGGGTGTCATCGCTGCCGCCCGGGTTGTAATCCAGCGTCAGCAGTACCGGGCTACGCGTGGAACCCCGGCCAACCGTATGCAAGCCCATGTATTTTTGCGCTTTGAGATCGTCGCCTTTAGTAATGCGGTAGCTGACGTCATCGCAGGCAACAGCGCACAGCAGATCGATGGCACGCGTGGCCAGCTGCTCCGGGCCGAGCTCTTCAGCCGGCAGGTTAATGGTGTCGCGCACCCAGTCGATGGTCTGCAGGCGGCTGTTCAACTCTTTCTGGTCAGCCTCGCTCAGCGCAGGCCACTGCACTTCGCGCTCGCCTTTCGGGCTTTTATAGCCCTGCCAGAATGCCCAGCTGCTTTCCAGATCCCAGCCGTCGCCGCTCAGGCTAACGTGGCGAATGCCCTGGCCGTCAAGCTTACGCGCCGCGCGCTGGATGGTGACCAGCGGGTCGCTGCCGGTCAGGTGGATTGTCATACCCGCGTCATTGCTGCTGAGGGTGGCTTTTTCGCCCCAGCGTGGGTCGGCTGCTGCCGTGGACAGGGTAATGTTCATCGGGGTGGTCATCGCATGGCTCCTTACCATTTTTGTCTTGTGGACCGGGTCTGCCCGGCCTCTGCGATCTATTGCGCAGACGGATGCTATTCGAATTTGTTGAGTCAGACTAACAGAAATATGTCAGGGATGTTTTCGTCAGGTGCTCTGAGCGGCGGCACCAATGCAAAACGGGCCAGAAATTTCCGGCCCGTTCTCTGCGTCACAATAAGTCAGTTTAGCTGCTCTGAGCGACACCGTTGGTTTTAAAGGCTTTCCACTCCGGCGACAGCTCACGCAGGCGGGCGATAGACTTCTGCACCAGCGCAATAGCGTAATCCACTTCCTCTTCGGTGGTAAAGCGGCCAAGCGAGAAGCGGATAGAGCTGTGCGCGAGTTCATCGTCCAGGCCAATTGCGCGCAGTACGTAGGAGGGTTCCATGCTGGCAGAGGTGCAGGCCGAACCGGTCGAGACCGCCAGATCTTTCAGCGCCATAATCAGCGATTCGCCGTCAACATAGCGGAAGCCGACGTTAAGAATATTGGCTGCGCCGTGCTCCAGCGAGCCGTTAAGCTGCACCTGTTCAATGCTGTTCAGCCCGGCCCAGAGGCGGCTGCGCAGTGCGCCGAGGCGCGCCATCTCAACGCTCATCTCTTCTCTGGCAATGCGATAGGCTTCGCCCATGCCAACAATCTGATGCACCGGCAGCGTGCCGGAACGCATGCCGCGCTCGTGCCCGCCACCGTGGATCTGTGCTTCGAGACGCACGCGCGGCTTGCGGCTAACGTACAGCGCGCCGATACCTTTTGGGCCATAGATTTTATGGGCGGAGAACGACATCAGATCGACGTTCAGCTGGCTGAGATCGATCGGCAGCTTACCGACGCTCTGGGTGGCATCAACGTGGAAGATAATCCCGCGCTCGCGGCACAGATCGCCAATGGTGGCGATATCCTGCACCACGCCGATCTCGTTATTCACGTGCATGATCGACACCAGCACGGTGTCATCGCGCAGGGCAGCCTGCAGCTGTTTGAGATCCAGAGTGCCATCGCCCTGCGGGTCGAGATAGGTCACGCTGAACCCTTCACGCTCCAGCTGTGCGCAGGTGTCGAGCACGGCTTTGTGTTCGGTGGTGCAGGTGACGATGTGGCGGCCTTTTTCCTGATGGAAGGTAGCAGCGCCTTTAATGGCCAGATTGTTGGCTTCGGTCGCGCCGGAGGTAAAGACGATTTCACGCGGGTCAGCGCCAACCAGCTCAGCAATCTGGTTACGGGCGATATCCACCGCCTCTTCAGACTGCCAGCCAAAACGGTGTGAACGGGAAGCCGGATTGCCAAAGGTGCCGTCCATTGTCAGGAACTGCATCATCTTGGCCGCCACGCGGGGATCGGCTGGCGTGGTGGCAGAATAATCCAGATAAATCGGTAATTTCATTGCTGATTAGGCTCCGGGAGGTTGTAGTCTCCGTCCTGCTGCGCCCTGAAATTCTGACGGCTGCAGAAATGAATAAAAGGCCCGGCAGGCCTTTTATTTATCTCCGGTGGCGAGGCAGAGCCTCACCCTGGCTGCGATCAGGCGCGCAGATTGACGTTAATTGTTTCCTGCATGCGGCCATTGGGCGCACGGCGGATTTCATTGCTGTTCTGGCGGTCAGCCACGTCCAGGATCTCCTGGTTGTTAACCAGTTCAGCCAGCGTGATGTTGTTGAGGAAGTCGCTGATGCGCTCGCTCAGGTCACGCCACAGGACGTGAGTCAGGCAGCGTTCGCCGCCCTGGCAGCCTTCTTTGCCCTGGCACTTGGTGGCATCAACCGATTCGTCAACGGCGGTGATCACCGCACCCACAGCGATAGCATCGGAGGCTTTACCCAGCAGATAACCACCGCCCGGACCACGTACGCTTGCCACCAGACCGTTCTTGCGCAGACGGGAGAACAGCTGCTCAAGATAAGAGAGGGAGATGCCCTGACGCTCTGAAATATCCGCTAAAGGCACCGGGCCTTCGTGAGAGTGCAGTGCAACGTCGAGCATAGCGGTAACAGCATAACGGCCTTTGGATGTCAGTCTCATGGCGTAAACGACCTCGGTTGTAACCCTGGATGGGCGTTAACAAAATATGGACGCAAGTCTGACATTCCTGACTAAATTGGTCAAGTATTTAACCTACTAAAACACTCAACTATTTAACCAAGTAATTCACTCAAGTATTATGCTGTTATTTTCATCGCCACTATCCCCTTACTCGCCCTGCTTCTTCTCAATGGATGAGAGCATTCCGCGCAGGATATTCAGCTCGTCACGCTCCGGGCGGGCGCGGGTAAACAGGCGGCGCATTTTGCTCATCACCTGGCCCGGGCTGGCTTCACGGATAAAGCCGCTGCCGATCATCATCTTTTCCATATGCTTATAGAAGCGCTCAAGGTCATCGACCAGCGGATAGGGCGACTCGACGGCTTCGGTCTGCTCCGTTTCCAGCGACTGCAGGTACGCCATGCGCACCTCATAGGTGATAACCTGCACGGCCATCGCCAGATTGAGCGAGCTGTAGTCCGGGTTCGCGGCAATCGCGACGTGGTAGTGACACTTCTGCAGCTCTTCATTGGTCAGCCCAACGCGCTCGCGGCCAAACACCAGCGCTACCGGCGCCTGCTGGCCCTCTGCGACGCTTTTCAGCCCGCATTCACGCGGGTCCAGCATCGGCCACGGCAGCGAACGCGAACGGGCGCTGGTGCCGACGACCAGGCTACAGCCGGCAATAGCTTCATCAAAGGTATCAACAATTTTGGCATCGCCAATCACATCGCTGGCACCGGCGGCTAGCGCAATGGCCTGCGAGTCCGGTTTTACCAGCGGGTTGACCAGATAAAGGTTGGTTAAGCCCATGGTTTTCATGGCACGGGCCACGGAGCCCATGTTGCCAGTGTGAGAGGTTTCAACCAGCACAATTCGGATATTTTGCAGCATAAGGATTGGGGTCTGCTCGCGGTCTGAGAGATAATTTGAAGATGCTAACATATTTTCAGGACATTTGCCGTTATGCCCTGCTATACTACGCGCCGTTTTATATCAGATTAAATGATATACCGTTCTTTAACATCCAGTGAGACGAAACTTATATGCATCCAATGCTCAACATTGCCGTGCGCGCTGCGCGCAAGGCCGGAAACGTAATTGCTAAGCACTATGAAACCCCGGACTCCGTCGAAGCCACCCAGAAGGGCAGCAACGACTTCGTGACCAATGTTGACCGTGAAGCGGAACGCCAGATTATTGAAGTGATCCGCAAATCTTACCCACAGCACACCATCATCTCAGAAGAGAGCGGTGAACTGCCGGGCGAAGACCAGGATGTACAATGGGTTATCGATCCACTGGATGGCACCACCAACTACATCAAACGCCTGCCACACTTCTGTGTTTCTATCGCCGTGCGCATCAAAGGCCGCACCGAAGTCGCCGTGGTTTACGACCCAATGCGTAATGAACTGTTCAGCGCCGTACGCGGTCAGGGCGCTCAGCTCAACGGCTACCGTCTGCGCGGCGGCAGCGCTCGCGATCTGGATGGCACCATCCTGGCGACCGGTTTCCCGTTCAAGCTGAAGCAGCACGCCACTCCTTACATCAACATCGTTGGCAAACTGTTCACCCAGTGTGCAGACTTCCGTCGCACCGGTTCTGCCGCGCTGGATCTCGCCTACGTTGCCGCGGGTCGCGTAGATGGTTACTTCGAAATTGGCCTGAAGCCGTGGGATTTCGCTGCCGGTGAACTGCTGGTGCGTGAAGCGGGTAGCCTGGTGACTGACTTCACCGGCGGGCACGGCTATATGCTGTCTGGCAACATCGTGGCGGGCAATCCGCGCGTGGTGAAAGCGATGCTGGCGAATATGCGTGACGAATTGAGCGAAGCGCTGAAGCGTTAATTGCTATCGTTGCCCTGGCATTCCTGAACGGGCCGATCGAACTGATTGACCCTCGGGCCGATCAAAAAAAATGATCGGCCCCTACAGGGGTTGACCGCTTTTCTGGTCAACCCTTTTTTAATACCGGATCAGCCTAAAAACATCGGGCGAATCCCGCCGGATATCGCAGGCTGCGCACTCAGCCACAGCATGACCCCCGCCATGACCAGCAACACGCCCCCCAGCAGCGCCAGCGAATTGACCGCCACCGTCTGCCATCCCTGCGCGGAAGCGCCTTTGCTCAGGCGCAGCGCCAGCGCGCGTGACATCTGCACCACCAGCGCCATCGCCGACACCGTCAGTGCCGTTCCCAGCGCCATCACAATAGCGGATAACACCCCCCAGGCATAAACCCCAATCACTTTGGCAAACAGCAGCATCATGATCGCCCCGGAACACGGGCGCAGCCCCATCGACAGCACCACCGCCGCTTTGGTTTTCCAGCCCACCGCCTGCGCCAGCATCGCGCTATCCGGCACGTGCTGATGGCCGCAGCCACACTGCTCACTGTGCTGATGATCGGCCGTGACAATACGCCTGATGCTCAGCCCTCGCCTTGCTGGTTTCAGTGCGGCCCATAACTTTTTACCTGCGCGCCAGCACAGCCATAAGCCCAGCCCGCTCACCAGCAGATAGCTGCCCTTCTCCAGCCAGTAGCTGCTGAGATGCAACTGGCGCGAGGAGAGTTGCAGCACCACCAGCATCACCGTGACCAGCAGGATCGCCACCGCTCCCTGTACCACCGCGGCCGCCAGCGTCAGCTGCAGGCTGGTTTTCAGTTTAGTGGGATGGGTAGCAAGAAAGGTGGCAATCACCACTTTGCCGTGCCCGGGGCCAAGCGCGTGCAGCACGCCGTACAGCAGGCTGAAGCCCATCAGCGTCAGCCCTGCCTGATGAGGATGGCTGGCAACCTGCTGCAGCAGCGCGGTCATCTGTTGATGCAGGCTTTTCTGCCACAGAATGCTCTGCAACAGGATCTGCGGCCAGAAGTGCCACACCAGCACGCCCGCCGCGATGACGATTAGCGTCAGCAGATACAGCGGCCAGGCCCGCCAGCCGCCGTGTGTTTGCGCCCTGAGCATATTTACTGGCATATCAAAGTCACCGTCTGGGCAAACTGGCGGCCAAGATCCATCTCTTCCGGCGGGGCATCGGCTTTATCCAGCGACAGTGCGTAAGCCTGCATGGAGGCATCCGGCTGCGGGGTTTGCAGCTGGAACCTGCACTGGGCAGCCAACTCGGGCGGGACGGTCAGTGATTTTTCGGAGTCGTAATACATATCTACAAAGTACGTTGGGTCAAAAGTCGAAAAGAGATAGCGCTGGCCTTTCAGCGGCTGCGGGTGCGCCAGCGGCAGGATAAACTCCAGCACCGCTTTATGCCCCTGGCGTGACAGATGGTATTCCGGCGGCAGATTATCAAACTTTACCGGCTGTTTCTGGTGCCAGAACTCGCTGAAATAGTGCTGGCCAAGCACGTTCGCCATCACTTCCGCCGCCAGCTTTTTCCACACCACCGAGTCGGGCTTTGCCGCGCCCGCGTCATACAGCAGGTCAGCCGAGGTAATTTCATCCATCACCCAGCGCATTTTCAGCCCGGTGAGCTGGTCACCCTGATGGACCAGCGTGGTCTGCATAGCGATAAAGCTGTGCGGATGCGCCAAAACAGCGGGCGAAAATCCTGCAGCCAGCCACAGCAGGCTAGCCTTCAAATTGTTATAATGTAACAAATCAAACTCCACGTCACCTATTGTCGATTAATTTTGTGACCTGTCTTAAAAGCTCTGAATAAAAGCGCGCGGATTTGTCACAAACCGCGCGGCGCGGGCTATTCTTAGCGCAATCAATTGTCACTGGGATCGCAGATGATGAGTGCATACTCACCAGAAATTTCTGTCCTCTCCAGTCCGCAGCGCCGCTGTCACCTGCTTTTGATGCTCTGCCTTCCTGAACCCATTGTCACGCTGGAGTCGGTTTGTCAGCTGAACGCAGTTGATCCTGCCATTGCCCGGCAAGATATAGCGGAGGTCGCGCTGGAAATCCAGCGTTATCACCGTCTTGCCATTGAGCAGGACGGCCAAAGGTTGCGCATCCAGGGGACGCAGCTCGACCAGCGGCTGTGCCTGCTGCATAGCCTGCGCCGCACGCTGCGGCTGTCACCCGACTTCGCCCGCAGCTATTTTGCCAGCGCGCTGCGCCGCCAGCTGCAGGCCATAACGGTCGATAAAGCCCTGTACGACGAACATAATCTCAGCGCGCTGGTTCAGCACTGTGCGCTCTACCTCGCGCGCGATTTCAGCGGGCGCGACGGCTATTTTTTACAGCTGGTTTTTCAGTATTCACTCGCACACCGCTGCCCGACAGACTTTACCCCCCAGCAGCAGCGGTGGCTGCGCGAAAAGGGAGAGTACCCGCTGGCCGAAAATATTGTCCACTGCTGGCAGAAGCGCGGCTATCAGCCCATGCCTGGCGACCCGGCGCTGCTGGCCTTGATGTTCAGCCAGCTGCATATTCCGCTACCTGAGCACTGCCAGCGGGAAAACGAGTGGCAGCTGCTGCAGGCGGTTGAACAGCTTATTCAGCGCTTCCAGGCGCTTTGCGGCATGCACTTCAGCAACGAGGCCGGGCTCAGCGCGCAGCTCTACACCCATCTGGCCCAGGCGGTGGAACGCACGCATTTTGCTATCGGCATCGATCACGCGCTGGTGGAGGATGTGGCGCAGCAGTATCCACGCCTGTTGCGCACCACGCGTGAAGCGATAGCCGACTTTGAGCAGCACTACGGGCTGCAGTTTTCCGATGAGGAGATGGGGCTGATTGCGATTATCTTTGGCGCATGGCTGATGCAGGAGAGCGCGCTGCAGGAGAAACAGGTGCTGCTGCTCACCGGCCATGACCGGGATTTGGAGCGCCAGGTAGAACAGCAGCTGCGCGAGCTGACGCTGCTGCCGCTTAATATCAAATATCAGGATGTCGCCGACTTCCAGCGCCACAGCGCGCCAAAAGGCATTGCGCTGGTGATCACCCCTTATGCCACGCCGCTGCCGCTCTACTCACCGCCGCTGATCCACGCCGAGCTGCCGTTGGGCGAACACCAGCAGCACAGTATCCGCGCGCTGCTGGAGTCATAATCAGGCCACTTTCGGCCGCAGGAACAGCGCCGGCACCACCAGCAGCGCCATCACCCAGAACACCCCGCCCTGCAGATGCTGGAACAGCACGCCGCACACCATCGTCATCAGTGCAATTCCGCCGCCCATCGCCAGCGCCGAGTACACCGACTGCAGGCGGATCACCTCGCCCCCTTCCCGCGCCGCGATAAAGCGCATGGCCGCCAGGTGGCAGACGGTGAAGCTGCCGCAGTGCAGGATCTGTGCGAGGATAAGCCAGCCCAGTTCGGTGGAGGAAGCCAGCAAACTCCAGCGCACAATGGCGCAAATGCCCGAGAGCAGCAGCAGGTCGCGCGCGCGCCAGCGGCGGAACAGACGGTTGCTGGAGGCGAACACCACCACTTCAGCCACCACCCCCAGCGACCACAGATAGCCAATCACGCTCGACGAGTAGCCCGCTTCCTGCCAGTAGATCGCGCTGAAGCCATAATAGGCGGCATGCGCCCCCTGCATCAGCGTTACGCACAGCAGGAAGCGCCAGACGGCATTTTCACTCAGCATCTGCTTCCACTGCGCCCAGCCCGCATGGCTTAGCGGCTTCTGCGCACCCAGTGGCATGACCGCCGGGCGCAGCATCATGCCGCCGAGCATCGCGATACAGCCCGCGCACAGCAGCAGCAGAATGGCGTGATAAGAGAAGATATTGACCAGCACGCCGGTTAACGCAGAGCTGATGACGAACGCCAGCGATCCCCACAGCCTGACCGGGCCATAAGGTAGCGCGATCTGCCGCTGCCAGGTGGCGGCCAGCGCATCGCTCAGCGGCACCAGCGGCGAGAAGAACAGGTTAAAGCCGACCATCACCAGCAGCAGCCACAGCCACTCGGCGCCCAGCCAGAAGCCCAGCGCAAACAGCAGCGTCAGTGACGCCAGCAGGCGTAGCGCACTGACCAGGCGGGAAGGATTGGTGACGCGGGAAGCAATCAGCAGGCTACCAGCAAAGCGCGCAATCATCCCGCAGCCGAGCAGCAGACCGATTTTTTCGGGTGCCAGGCCACTCTCTTTCAGCCATACGCCCCAGAAAGGCAGGTAGACGCCATAGGCGAAAAAGTAGGTGAAGTAGCTTAATCCAAGCCAGTAGGTGGAGCGTATCGTCATTTTCCCTCCGACAAAGTGGAGGCTAATGTACACCGTTGCTGCGGACAAAAAAATAACGGGACACTTGCGTGTCCCGTTATTGTCATAACGCTCTCAAAATCGAGAAGTTATCAGGCGTAAACCGGGAAGCGTGCGCAGATTTCCAGCACCTGCTTCTTCACGCGCTCGCTCACGCCTTCATCATTGATATTATCGAGAATATCGCTGATCCAGCCGGCCAGCTCGCGCACTTCCGCTTCTTTGAAGCCGCGGCGCGTCACAGCCGGGGAGCCGATGCGGATACCGGAGGTGACGAACGGGCTTTTCGGGTCGTTCGGCACGCTGTTTTTGTTAACGGTGATGTTGGCACGGCCCAGCGCGGCATCCGCTTCTTTACCGGTCAGGTTCTTGTCAACCAGGTCCAGCAGGAACAGGTGGTTGTGCGTACCGCCGGAAACCACGTTGTAACCGCGTGCCAGGAACACTTCTACCATCGCTTTGGCGTTTTTCGCGACCTGCTGCTGATAGGTTTTAAACTCAGGTTCCATCGCTTCTTTGAACGCGACGGCCTTACCGGCAATCACATGCATCAGCGGGCCGCCCTGGCCGCCAGGGAAGACAGCAGAGTTCAGTTTCTTATACAGTTCTTCGTCACCGCCCTGCGCCAGGATCAGGCCACCGCGTGGACCCGCCAGGGTTTTGTGGGTGGTGGAAGTCACGATATGCGCATGAGGAACCGGGTTAGGGTAAACGTCCGCAGCAATCAGACCGGCAACGTGCGCCATATCAACAAACAGGTAAGCGCCAACGGTGTCAGCGATTTCACGCATTTTTGCCCAGTCGCACACGCCAGAGTAAGCAGAGAAACCGCCCACGATCATTTTCGGCTTATGCTTCTGCGCCAGTTCGGCCAGCTCGTTGTAGTCAATTTTGCCAGTTTCGTCGATGCCGTAAGGGATCACGTTGTACAGTTTGCCCGACAGGTTAACCGGGGAACCGTGAGTCAGGTGACCACCGTGTGCCAGGTTCATCCCCAGAATGGTGTCGCCCGGCTGCAGCAGCGCGGTGTAGACCGCGAAGTTAGCCTGGGAACCGGAGTGCGGCTGCACGTTGGCATAGTCAGCACCGAACAGCGCTTTGGCACGATCAATAGCCAGCTGCTCAACGATATCGACGTACTCGCAGCCACCGTAGTAGCGCTTGCCCGGATAGCCTTCAGCGTATTTGTTGGTCAGCTGCGATCCCTGAGCCTGCATCACGCGTGGGCTGGTGTAGTTTTCTGAAGCAATCAGCTCAATGTGCTCTTCCTGACGCACTTTCTCCTGCTCCATCGCCTGCCACAACTCGGCATCGTAATCGGCAATGTTCATTTCACGCTTTAACATCTGCATCTCCTGACTCGACTGACTATCAACAATAAATGATGGGCAACAGTTTAAACTGTTTAGCACCCTGTTGAATAGCTTCACGGCCGCCTTTTTACGCAAACGATTGGCTCCGCGTCTGGCAAGGGTTTTTTACGCCTTTTTTCATTCCCTGACAGCGGAGTTTTCCTCATCTGCCTGTTGCGGATTTTTCACCACCACCACCAGCGCCCTGTGGATAAATACCCCTCAGCAATAAAGGTGTATTTACAATACACCTTTCAAACTATAAGATGCATTTAAAATACATGTTATGGATAATTCAGGAGCCCACCATGCTTGATAGCCACACTATTGCCACCGTGAAATCCACTATCCCCGCCGTCGCCGCGCTGGGTCCGCGTTTGACCGCACACTTCTATCAGCGCATGTTCAGCCACAATCCCGAGCTGAAAGATATCTTCAACATGAGCAACCAGAGCAGTGGCAATCAGCCTGAAGCGCTGTTTAACGCGGTCTGTGCCTACGCCAGTAACCTCGATAAGCTGGCCGCGCTCGGCCCGGCAGTGGAGAAAATTGCGCAGAAGCACACCAGCTTTGCCATTCGGCCGGAGCAGTACGCCATTGTCGGTGAACACCTACTGGCGAGTATTGATGAGCTGCTGCATCCGGGTGAGGAGATCCTCGCCGCCTGGGGTAAAGCCTATGGCGTACTGGCCGGAATATTTGTGCAGCGTGAAGAGCAAATCTATGAAGAGGTTGAGCAGAAAGTCGGCGGCTGGCGCGGTGGTCAACGTGAGTTTGTTATTAGCGAAATTATCCCGCGCAGCGCAAAAATTAAGAGCTTTATCCTGACCCCGGTTGACGGTCAGCCCGTCGTGGATTACCAGCCCGGTCAGTACATTACGCTGTGGGTGCGTGACCCGTCATTTGCTAATCAGGAGATCCGCCAGTATTCACTGACGCGGATGCCGAATGGTCGTGACTACCGCATTGCCGTGCGCCATGAAGAGGGCGGCACGCTCTCCAGCTGGCTGCATCAGCAGCAGCCCGGCGTGCGTCTGCACCTGGCGCCACCGGCCGGCGACTTCTTTATCGATATTGCGGCGCAAACCCCGGTAACGCTGATCTCTGGCGGCGTCGGTCTGACCCCGATGCTGGCCATGCTGCACAAACTGGCACAGGAACAACATCAGGCGACGGTACAGTGGTTCCACGCGACGGAAGACGGCGCAATGCATGCTTTCGCAGAGGAAGTCGGCGAACTGGGTCAGCAGCTGCCGAAGTTCTCGCAGGAGATCTGGTATAACCATCCGCGCGCGGAAGATGAAGGCAAGTATCAGCACCGAGGACTCATGAACCTGCTGCCGCTGGAAGCGAAACTCAGCGATCCGGCGATGCACTACTACCTGTGCGGCCCGCTGGCGTTTATGGCGATGGTGGAAAAGAGCCTTCTGCAGTCAGGCGTGGGGAAAGAGCGTATTCACTACGAAGTATTTGGCCCGCATAAAGCGCTGTGATGCTGTCGGGCAGCGGGGGATCTCTCCCGCCGCTGCCCGATCGTCCCGCTGGCTATTTAAGCCTGCGCGCCTCAGCAACCTGCTCTGCGCTGACGGCAGGGGCCTGATTGCTCCAGCTGCTGCGCAGGTAGTTCATCAACTCGCTCATCTGCACATCATCCAGCGTCCAGCCGTAACCGGGCATCGCCTGCGCCATGCCGTGCCGGGTCACTGGCGTCTGCGCACCTTCCAGCACCACGCGCAGTGCGCTCAGCGGGTTTGCTGCCGTCAGCGTTGCGTTACCGTCCAGCGCCGGGATGACATGCGCATCGCCTTTACCCTCGCTGCCGTGACAGGTTGAGCAGTACATGGCATAGGTTTTCGCGCCCGCGGCGGAAGGAGCGGCAGCGGGCAGCGGGGATGCTGGAGCCGGCGGCAGGCTGCGCAGGTAGACGCCGATACTGTTGAGGTCCGCATCGCTGAGATACTGAGTGCTGTGCATCACCACCTCCGCCATGGGGCCGACTACCGCCCCCTGCTTGCTGCGCCCCGTTTTCAGCAGCGCCACCAGTTCATCCTGCGCCATGCCGCGCAGCGACGGTGCAAACCAGCCGTCAAGTTCGGCACCGCTGAGATAAACGCTGCGGCTCTGATCCAGTGCCTGCTCCTGCAGTGCCCAGCCGCGCGGGGTGTGGCAACTGCCGCAGTGCCCTGCGCCCTGCACCAGGTAAGCCCCGCGATTCCATTGCGCACTCTGCTGCGCATCAGGCTGATAACGATCGTCATTGTGGAACAGGGCATTCCAGATCCCCAAAGGCCAGCGCATTGACAGCGGCCAGGAGATATCGCTGTCGCGATTTGGCTGACTGCTGGCCGGGACTTCATGCAGCAGATAGTCATAAAGCGCGCGCATATCCTTATCGCTCATTTTGGCATAGGCGGTATAAGGCATTGCCGGATAAAGGTGATGGCCATCGCGAGCGATACCCTGGCGCATGGCGCGGTCAAATTCGGCAAACGTATAGCGGCCAATGCCCTGCTGTTTATCCGGGGTAATATTGGTGCTGTAGATATCACCGGGCGGCGTAGGGAAACGCAGCCCGCCCGCCAGCGCTGCGCCGCCGGGTGCGGTGTGACAGGCAGTACAGTCCGCCGCTTTGGCAACATATTCGCCCGGCGACATGGCATTAGCCGCACTGCTTACCAGCAGCAGAACCATCCCTGAAAGCAACGTTTTCATACCCCCTCCCCCGCTGCGTTTTTTCCGTGCACCAGCTCGTTCACTGCCCGCCATGCCTGATCGACCGCCGAATGGGCATAAGGGCTCCAGTCCGAGTCGGAGTTAGCAATCACGATATTACCGACGGGGGCACGGGCGCGCTCAATAATCTTCTGCGCCTCATCCTCATCATCAAATAAGCCATTGATGGCGTAAGAGTAACCGTGCGACCAGCGGTTAACGGTAATCGCCTGAATATCGCGCTGATGGTCGAAGCCTGCCGGCCCAAGCATAGCCTGGAGCTGTTCGCGGATCATCTGTTCATGAGCATCGAACGAGGTGCCCAGCAGCATCGCGCGCCCTTTACGCGACTGCTCGCGGGCGCTGAGGCCGCTGCCGGGCAGAGTCGGCACATACACCATATGCAGCCCGATCGGCTGATTGGGATCGTGGGGGTGCTGGTAGCCGCCGAGGCTGACCGGATAGTCAAGCTTGACCCGTGAATAAGGTGCGCCAGGGGCATAAACCTCATGCACGCCCAGTTTGATAAAGGCGCGCCAGTTAGCGATGGTGACCTTGCTGTAGACCAGCGGAGCTTTAACATTCTGCTTCAGCGCTTCCTGCTGCGCCTGCGACATCTGCGGCACCAGATACGGGATCATCATATTGTATCCGGCCATGACCACCTTCCCGGCGCGGACTTTCGTCAACTTTTCACCCGTCATATAGCTGACTTCCACGCCACCGTCGACGTTCACCACCTGCATGCCGGTACTGTTAAGGCGTAGCTTGACGTCAGAGTCCGCCCTGTCCAGCTGGCTGTAGTCAAATTTCGCCCGCACGATATCATTCATATCGTGTCCGGCGGGGTCAACGGCCGGGATCAGCTTGCGCACCAGCAGCCGGGCCAGTGTCGCGTTGCCATCCGGGAAGTGGAAAACATAAGGATCGTCGAGGTCAGCCTGCGATTCAGCGTCCAGCGGCGGCAGCCCCATGCCGTCAAGGCCCGGCAGGTCGCAGATACGCGCATCGCTACAGGCGGTAGCATCAATACCCACCGCCTGAAAGTCGTTCGTGGTTTGCTGGAAGTAGCGCATTGCCAGCTCGCTCAGGCCCACTTTATCGCGCAGGAAGGTGGCGTAACTGTGAGTATCCAGCCAGGCAACTTTTTCCTGCTGGCTGAGTCCTGGCAGATAATCTTTCGCCACCGTATGCAGCTCAATCAGCGCGGCGCGATCGCTCTGCGGCAGCGGGAAGTCATTGATAAACGCCTGCCATGAACGTCCGTTCAGGCGATCGCGTGGGATATCATCCGCCACCACTTTGCCCGGGTCGCCGCTGACGACTTTATCCACGCCGAAGTTTTTCTTATCAAAGTAGACGCCGCGACTGAGGCCAAGGTCAGGATAGAAGGTTTTATCGAAGCCGCGCTCCATGGCATCCAGGCTGATCCCCAGCGTTTTTATCAGGCCCATCATCACCGGGCTGAAGTTGGAGTGCGGGGACTGGAAAGATTCGCTGCCGCCATAGCCAAGGATTGTGCCGTTGCTGCTGCTGAGTTCATTACGCTTGGCGTGGCCGCCGAAGTCGTCGTGGTTGTCGATCAGCAAAATCCGCTGCGGTTTATCCTGCAGCTGCTGCCAGAAACAGGCGGCAGCCAGGCCGCTAATTCCGGCGCCGACCACCACCAGATCAAACTCCTCGCTGACCGGCAGAGAAGCAAAGTCGAAACTGACGCCATCACGGCCGAGCCGGTGGGCATTTTCAAAGGAGCCCGGATGGTTGCCGCGCAGCCCGCTCAGCGCCGGTGGGTAATAGAGCGTTTTGTTGGCCTGCAGCGGCGAAGCGCGCAATATCTGCAGGGGGGTCAGCCCGGCGGCGACCGTAATCGCGACGCCGTTAAGAAAATCGCGGCGGGTAATAGCCATAAAAAAGTCCTTCTTGATAGTCTGCTCAGCCCTTATGGCTCAAGCGGGCTATTGTCAGCATCAGAAGATCATTGTCAAACCGGGGAGGGGGAACAGCAGCAGAAATAAGGAATTAATAATTTTAAGGGCCTGAATGCTCAGACCCTCAACGACTTCAGCGTAGAAAAAGGCAGCGCTTAGATCGCCTCTTCGTCTTCTTCGCCGGTGCGGATACGCACCACGCGCGACACGTCATAAACGAAAATCTTGCCGTCGCCAATCTTACCGGTCTGCGCGGTACGCATGATGGTATCCACGCAGGTATCGACGATATCGTCGGCAATCACGATCTCAATTTTGACCTTCGGTAAAAAATCGACCATATATTCAGCGCCACGATACAGTTCGGTGTGGCCCTTCTGACGACCAAAGCCTTTCACTTCGGTCACGGTCATTCCGGTGATGCCGACTTCCGCCAGCGCTTCACGCACGTCGTCCAGTTTGAACGGCTTGATAATTGCATCAATCTTTTTCATGGCAGACCCTTTTCTCCCCCTCCATCAGGGAAGGGGAACAGTTAACATTGCCGGACAGGTCACGCTGCGCGGTCCGTCTCTCTTTTCAGGCAGCTAAACTACCATAACTGGGCAGCGGAGCGGCACTGAAATTACTCTTTAAAATCGGCAGCATCCAGCTCGTGACGCGACAACAGCTTGTAAAACTCGGTGCGGTTGCGCCCGGCCAGGCGTGCTGCGTTGGTGACATTCCCTTTGGTCATCTGTAACAGCTTACGCAAATAATTCAGTTCAAACTGGTTGCGCGCTTCCACAAATGTCGGCAGCGCGGTGTTTTCTCCGGCCAGCGCCTGCTCGACCAGCGCTTCGCTAATCACCGGGGCGGAGGTCAGCGCCACGCACTGCTCAATCACATTCACCAGCTGCCTGACGTTGCCCGGCCAGCTGGCGGCAATCAACCGGCGCATTGCGTCGGTAGAGAAGCTGCGCACGAACGGTTTATGCCGCTCCGCCGACTGCTTCAGCAGATGGTTTGCCAGCAGCGGAATATCCTCCGCGCGCTCATGCAGCGCCGGGATTTTTAAATTCACCACGTTAAGACGATAGAACAGATCTTCGCGAAACTCCTTCTTCTCCATCGCTTTTGGCAGGTCACGGTGGGTAGCGGAGATGATGCGCACGTTGATATCGAGATCGCGGTTGCTGCCGAGCGGGCGCACCTTGCGCTCCTGCAGTACGCGCAGCAGCTTAACCTGCAGCGCCTGCGGCATATCGCCGATCTCATCGAGGAACAGCGTGCCGCCCTCGGCGGCCTGGAACAGCCCCTCGCGGCTGCTTACCGCACCGGTAAAGGCCCCTTTGGCATGACCAAACAGCTCTGACTCCAGCAGCTGCTCCGGCAGTGCGCCGCAGTTGATGGCAATAAATTCCTTGCCCGCGCGCGGACTGGCGGCGTGGATGGCCTGCGCCAGCACTTCCTTGCCCGTGCCACTCTGCCCGTTAATCAACACGCTGACGTCAGACTGCGCCACCATGCGTGCCTGCTCCAGCAGGCGCAGCATCAGTGGGCTACGGGTAACGATGGTTTCGCGCCAGGCTTCATCACTGCCCGGGGCGCGATGTGCCAGCGCCTCATCAATGGCTTTATACAGCGCATCGCGATCGACGGGCTTGGTCAGGAAGCTGTAAACGCCCTGCTGGGTCGCGGCGACCGCATCCGGGATCGAACCGTGCGCGGTGAGGATGATCACCGGCATGCCCGGCTGCAGCTTCTGGATCTCAACAAACAGCGCCATGCCGTCCATCTCATCCATACGCAGGTCGCTTATCACCAGATCGATGTTTTCGCGGTTGAGCACCCGCAGCGCTTCTGGCCCGCTTTCCGCGGTGGTCACGCTAAAGCCTTCGCTGCTGAGGCGCATCCCCAACAGCTTCAGCAGGCTGGGGTCGTCATCCACCAGCAGCAGGCGGGCCGATTTTTTTATCATGGGTTGGCATCATCCTCTGATTTGATATCCGCCGGCGTGTTGTCGTCCGGTGCGCTTTTATCCGCGCCGTGGCTGCTGCTGTCGGCCGCATCCGGCGAACGGCGGGCTGAGAGCTTGCGCTCGATGTCGGTCAGCGTGTCCAGCTTGCGTCGCGTCACTGCCAGCTCTTTATTGACGGCCATCTGCTGCTGGCGCAGCGCGTCCAGCTGGGCATCGCTGCTCTCCTGCAGACTGGCATAGCGCGAGCGCTCCTGCGACAGCTGCAGTAATGAACCCTGCCCTTCGCGCCACAGCATCAGCAGCGGACGGACCGCAGAGGGATAATCGTAGCTGTAGCTGTCCAGCCGCTGCAGATAGGCGCGGCGCTCGAGCGGCGTAATATTGCCATTGCTCAGCAAAACGGCCTGTTTGAAGGCGCCGTGCCAGCTGTCGCCCGGCCAGCGTTTAGCCTGCGCGCGGGCATCGGCCGGAGACAGCCGCACCGCGCAGTCCACCGCGCGCAGCCAGTACAGCGGATTATTGACCGCCGTGACATCGACCCAGGACCAGATGTGCTCACAGTCCACGCGTTGGAAATCGACAATTTTGCTCTCAGGTTCGCTGAGATGGCTGGGCAGGCCCTTCACCACGGTGGGCGGCGCGGTGTGGCTACAGCCAGTCAGGCTCAGCCCAAGCAGTGCTGCCAGCAACATTCTGCCCAGGCTTTGTTGAACGCTGGCAGAAAAAAGTGTTAAGCGCATCAGTGTTTCTTCCCGGAGGTGGTATTCAATTCAATGCGGAAGCAGACATCAGCCTCATCGCTGTCGACCAGCTGTAGATCGCCCTCCAGCTGACGCACGCAGTCCTTAGCGATACTCAGCCCCAGCCCGCTGCCTTTTACTGCGCCTTTGCGCTGCAGGTTGCCCTGGAAGAACGGCTCAAAAATCATCGCCCGTTCTGCCTGCGGGATCGCGCTGCCGGTGTTCGCCACCTCAATGGTGACGCGGTTGCCCTGCTGGCGGCTGCGGATCCAGATTTTCCCTGATTCTGCGCCGTAGTGTAACGCATTGGAGTAGAGATTATCGATGGCCCGCAGTAACAATGTCGGCTCTGCGCGGCAGCTCGCCGCCTGCAGATCAATCGCCGTATCAATCAGCTTAGCTCGCGCGGTCAGACTGTGGGTGGAAACCAGTTGATCGATGAGCGGGCGTAGCATGACGTCGCTCATCTCAACCGGGCCGTCTGCCAGCTTGCGGTTGTAGTCCAGCAGCTGTTCAATCAGGGTTTGCAGGTGGCGGCTGCTGTCGTTAAGAATGCTAACCACCTCTTTCTGGTCAGCGGTCAACGGGCCGGCCACCTCATCGGCCAGCAGTTCCGTGCCTTCACGCATGCTGGCCAGCGGGGTTTTCAGCTCGTGGGAGATATGGCGCAGGAACTCATGGCGCTGTGACTCCAGCCACGCCAGCCGCTCGCTCAGCCAGAGAATGCGCTGGGCCAGAGAGCGAATTTCACGCGGGCCTTTAAACGCCAGGCTCTGCCCGAGCGAGCGCCCCTCACCCAGGCGATTAATCATGCGCTCGACCGCTTTCACCGGGCCGATAATCATGCGGGTAAACAGCAGGACCAGGCCGAGGCTGAGCAGGAACAGGATTAATGCCTGCCAGCCGAAATACTGGCCGCGATCGGCAATTTCGCGCTGCAGCTGCAGACCACGGGAGAACACCACCTCCCGCGTGGTTTTCACCAGCTGGCTGTTAGCGGCGGAGAATGACTCCAGCACATCGCCTGCGGCTTTTACCGGGCTGCTGTTATGGCATTTGATCTGGCTGAGCTGGGTAAGATTCTGCCGCAGGTTCTGGTAAGTGCGCATATCCGGCAGTACCGGCGCATGGGCGTCCAGCATCTGGGAATAGCGGCTGCGCTGCGTCTGATACAGGCGTGCCAGCATCGGGTCATCAAGCACGCAGTACTGACGATAGCTACGCTCCAGCTCCAGCGCGGTGCGCGCCATCGCCTCGCTGCGACGAACGTCGGTTAGCGTCGTGCGGTTAGTGTCCGCCGCACGCTCGCTGAGCGCCGACAGGCTTTCCCAGGCCTGCCAGGCCAGCACCAGCAGCGGCAGCAGCACCAGCAGGAAAGCCATCAGCACCAGCTGGCGCAGAGAGCGGGGAAACAGACGCCATCTCTTCACGGAAGATTCTCTTTGCATAAGGTAGCGTGATGCTAACGGAGAGTGCGATGGGATGAAAGTGCTACGCCACAAATGACGATGGCCGGTTCAAAGAACCGGCCATCTGAAGAGGTGGTGCCTAACTCAACGTTACGTCCGATGCTTGATAACGTCACAGGGTGAACGATTATCGGTGGGGTGGACGGCAGGCACCGTATTGTGCGTCATTCTGGATGTTATGAGCTCGCCGCTTGCGCAGGGCTTTCATAACCAGGTGAATGAGCCACTGCACAGAGTATAGCAATTGCCGTGCCAACATTGCAATAAGCACGTTAACCCCCTCTAAAACGGCACTTTTTAAGGTTATCGCCAGCCTGATAAGCGCACTTCCTGACCAACTGGTCTGAAAAACTGTCTGCATTTAACGACACCAATCAGACAAAACGCAGGTGCATAGTCAAATCAATGGGTTACGTGTCACCTATTCACGACACTTCAACAGTGGGTTTGTCGTGAAATTGCAACAGGGCCGACGATGGGCCAGACAGGGGCGAAAAAAAACCGGTCTGCCAGAGACCGGTTGTTGTTTAACGCTCCCGCACAGGCTTAGCCCAGCTGCTTACGCGCATTGCGGAAGATACGCATCCACGGGCTGTCCTCGCCCCACTCTGCCGGGTGCCAGGAGTTGCTGACGGTGCGGAAGACGCGCTCCGGGTGCGGCATCATGATGGTCACACGGCCGCTTTCGTTGGTCACCGCCGTAATGCCGTTAGGTGAGCCGTTCGGGTTCGCCGGATACTGCTGGGTCACCTTGCCGAAGTTATCCACGAAGCGCAGCGCCACCAGGCCTTTATGCTCCAGCTGGCCGAGGTGCGCTTCATCGCGCACTTCCACGAAGCCTTCGCCGTGCGAGACCGCGATTGGCATACGCGAGCCAACCATACCGTCGAGCAGCAGTGACGGGCTGGCAGCCACTTCGACCAGGCTGAAGCGCGCTTCAAAGCGCTCGGACTGGTTACGCACAAAGCGCGGCCACTCTTCGCTACCCGGGATCAGTTCGCGCAGGTTGGACATCATCTGGCAACCGTTACACACGCCCAGCGCCAGGGTCTGCGGACGATGGAAGAAGGTTTCGAACTCGTCACGCACGCGGGCGTTAAACAGAATCGACTTCGCCCAGCCTTCACCCGCGCCCAGCACGTCGCCGTAGGAGAAGCCGCCACAGGCAACCAGCGCCTGCACGTCATCCAGACCACGACGACCGGCCAGCAGGTCGCTCATATGCACGTCAACCGCATCAAAGCCCGCGCGGTGGAAGGCGGCAGCCATCTCAACGTGGGAGTTAACGCCCTGCTCGCGCAGCACCGCAACTTTCGGGCGCGCACAGGTAGCAATGTACGGTGCAGCGATATCTTCCTGTGGCTTGAAGGTCAGCGCCACGTTCAGGCCGGGATCGCGGTCGTCTTTCTTCGCCTCGTGTTCCTGATCGGCACAGCTCGGGTTATCACGCAGGCGCTGCATCTGCCAGGTGGTTTCTGCCCACCAGGTACGCAGCGTGGTACGGCTTTCGCTGTAGACCGCAGAGTCACCGGAAGTAATGGTGAAACGGTCGCCTTCTACCGCCTTGCCCAGCACGTGGACGCACTCCGCCAGGCCGTGCGCCGCAAATACCTGCTCAACCGCGGCGCGATCGGCGGCGGCTACCTGAATCACGGCACCCAGCTCTTCGTTAAACAGCGCGGCCAGGCTGTCGCTGCCCAGCGCGGCAATATCGGCTGCCACGCCGCAGTGACCGGTAAAGGCCATCTCTGCCAGCGTCACCAGCAGACCACCATCGGAACGGTCGTGGTAGGCAAGCAGTTTGCCGTCGGCCACCAGCGCCTGGATGGCATTATAGAAGCCAGCCAGCTGCTGCGCGTCACGCACGTCGGCAGGCTTATCGCCCAGCTGACGGTAAACCTGTGACAGCGCGGTAGCACCCAGCGCGTTCACGCCTTTGCCGAGGTCAATCAGCAGCAGGGCGTTATCCACGGTTTGCAGCTGCGGCGTGACGGTTTTACGCACGTCTTCCACGCGGGCAAAGGCGGTGATCACCAGCGACAGCGGCGAGGTCATCTCACGCTGCTCGGTGCCCTGCTGCCAGCGAGTTTTCATCGACATCGAGTCTTTACCGACCGGGATAGTAATCCCCAGCGCCGGACACAGCTCTTCACCGACCGCTTTCACCGCCTCATACAAACCGGCATCTTCACCCGGGTGACCGGCTGCGGCCATCCAGTTTGCCGACAGCTTGATGCGCGTCAGCGGACCAATCTGCGTCGCGGCGATGTTGGTCAGCGCTTCGCCAACGGCCAGACGACCGGAGGCGGCGAAGTCGAGCAGCGCAACCGGAGCGCGTTCGCCCAGCGCCATCGCTTCACCGTAATAGCTGTCGAGGCTGGCGGTGGTCACCGCGCAGTTGGCGACCGGGATCTGCCACGGACCCACCATCTGGTCACGCGCCACCATGCCGGTAACCGAGCGGTCGCCGATGGTGATCAGGAAGGTTTTTTCCGCCACGGTTGGCAGGTGCAGCACGCGATTTACCGCGTCGGCAATGCTGATATCATCACGCACCAGCGCCTCGCCTTTGGCTTTCAGCGTGGTGACATCGCGGGTCATTTTCGGGGTTTTACCCAGCAGCACGTCGAGCGGCATATCAATCGGCGTGTTGTCGAAATGGCTATCCGCCAGCGAAAGGTGCATCTCTTCGGTGGCTTCACCGATCACCGCGTAGGGCGCGCGCTCGCGTTTGCACAGCGCATCAAACAGCGCCAGGCTCTGCGGCGCCACGGCAAGAACGTAGCGCTCCTGCGACTCGTTACACCACACTTCCAGCGGGCTCATGCCCGGCTCATCATTGAGGATGTCACGCAGGTTGAAACGCCCGCCGCGCTCGCCATCGCTGACCAGCTCAGGCATGGCGTTGGAGAGGCCGCCCGCGCCGACGTCGTGGATAAACAGGATTGGGTTCTCTTCGCCCAGCTGCCAGCAGCGGTCAATCACTTCCTGGCAACGACGCTCCATTTCCGGGTTGTCGCGCTGAACGGAGGCGAAATCGAGGTCGGCATCCGACTGGCCGGAGGCCATAGATGAAGCGGCACCGCCGCCCAGACCGATATTCATCGCCGGGCCACCCAGCACAATCAGCTTGGCGCCCACGGTGATTTCGCCTTTCTGCACGTGGTCAGCACGGATGTTACCAATGCCGCCCGCCAGCATGATCGGCTTGTGGTAGCCGCGCAGCTCTTCGCCGTTGTGGCTGTTGACGCGCTCTTCATAGGTACGGAAGTAGCCGTTCAACGCCGGGCGACCGAATTCGTTATTGAATGCCGCGCCGCCCAGTGGGCCTTCGGTCATGATATCCAGCGCGGTAACAATACGGTCCGGCTTGCCGAAGTCCTCTTCCCACGGCTGCTCAAAGCCCGGAATGCGCAGGTTAGAGACCGAGAAGCCCACCAGACCGGCTTTCGGCTTGGCGCCGCGCCCCGTTGCGCCTTCGTCACGAATTTCGCCACCGGAACCGGTCGCGGCACCCGGCCACGGGGAGATCGCCGTCGGGTGGTTGTGGGTTTCCACCTTCATCAGGATATGCGCCTCTTCCTGATGGAAGTCGTAGTTGCCCTGCTGGTCGGCGTAAAAACGCCCAACCTGAGAACCTTCCATTACCGCGGCATTATCTTTATAAGCTGACAGCACGTGGTCCGGGGTTTTCTCAAAGGTGTTTTTGATCATCTTGAACAGCGACTTCGGCTGCGCCGCACCATCAATCACCCAGTCGGCGTTGAAGATTTTATGGCGGCAGTGCTCAGAGTTAGCCTGAGCAAACATATACAGCTCGATATCGTTCGGGTTGCGCCCCAGCTTTTCAAACGCCGCCAGCAGATAGTCGATCTCGTCATCGGCCAGCGCCAGGCCCAGCTTGATGTTGGCCTGCACCAGCGCGTTACGGCCTTCACCCAGCACATCGACGCTTTGCAGCGGCGCAGGCTGATGATGGGCGAACAGGGCTTCGGCCTGGGCGGTGTCGCTAAACACGCACTCCATCATGCGGTCGTGCAGCAGCGATGCCAGCTGGCCCCACTGTGCTTCCGTCAGCTGAGGTGCCTGCACATAGAAGGCCAGGCCGCGCTCAAGGCGCAGCACCTGCGGCAGATCGCAGTTGTGGGCAATGTCAGTCGCTTTTGAAGACCACGGCGAAATCGTGCCGGGACGCGGGGTCACCAGCAGCAGACGGCCTTCCGGGGTATGCTCAGCGAGAGAGGGACCGTATTTCAGCAGACGCTGCAGGCGGGACTTTTCATCCTCGCTCAGCGGCGCGCTGACATCGGCGAAATGGACGTACTCGGCGTAAATATCACTCACTGGCAGGTGAGCGTCCTGAAAGCGGGTCAGCAGTTTGTTAATACGAAATGCCGACAGAGCGGGCGAACCACGCAGAATTTCCATCATTAAAGATCTCTCGTCTCGAAGCGCCGGGCGACGCTTCATTGGGCGCAACAGGGAAAACGGGCGCTATTATAGAGAATCCCCACCCGTTACGAAACCGTTTGCGCAGAATTAATCGCCGTGCAGAATTGGCTGAAAAACACGCAAATCAGGTTGAATTCAGTTGCGGAGCAGCGCGGAGTTGCGCAAAATGCCCCACGCTCAGGACCAATTATAGACAATAAATACTGCCATAAAAGACAGATACCTGAGAGCCACCGAGAGATAACTATTTGAAACGCCTTAAATTAAACTATCTGCTGATCGGGCTGATCACAGTGCTGCTTGCGCTTGCACTGTGGCCCTCGATCCCCTGGTACGGCGGTTCTACCGACCGTATTGCGCAGATAAAATCGCGGGGAGTGCTGCGCGTCAGCACCATAAATTCCCCGCTGACTTACTACACAGTAAATAAATCACCGGCCGGTATGGACTACGAGCTGGCGAAACGCTTTGCCGATTATTTAGGGGTGAAGCTGCAGGTCACCGTCCGCCCGAACCTGAGCGATCTGTTTGACGATCTCGAAGATGACAAAGCAGACGTGCTGGCGGCCGGTCTGATCTATAACAATGAGCGGCTGGCGCGTTTTCGCACCGGTCCTTCCTACTATTCAGTTTCCCAGCAGCTGGTGTATCGCATCGGTGCGCCGCGCCCGAAAAACCTTGGCGATCTGAAAGGACGCCTGACGGTGGCATCAGGGTCGGCTTACCTCTCAACGCTGCGCGCGGTGAAGGAGCATCAGTATCCCGATCTTGACTGGGCGATCGCCACCGACCAGACACCGCAGGCGCAGCTGGAAGCGGTGGCCGACGGCAAACTCGACTATACGGTGGGCGACTCGGTCACGATTGCCCTGATGCAGCGTATCCATCCTCAGCTGGCCGTGGCGTTTGATATCACCGATGAGGAGCCGGTCACCTGGTATATGCAGCGCGAAGCGGATGACAGCCTGAACGCCGCCCTGCTCGACTTCTTCAATCAAATGGGCGAGGAAGGCGCGATGGCGCGCCTCGACGAGAAGTATTTAGGTCACGTTGGCACCTTTGATTACGTCGATACCCGCACCTTCCTGCGCGCCATTGATGAGACACTGCCGGATATCCAGCCGCTGTTTGAGAAGTACGCGCAGGAGATAGACTGGAAGCTGCTGGCCGCGATCTCCTACCAGGAGTCGCACTGGAACCCGCAGGCCACCTCACCTACCGGGGTGCGCGGCATGATGATGCTGACGCGTAACACCGCCGACAGTCTGAACGTCACCGATCGTACCGATCCGGAACAGAGTATTCGCGGCGGCAGTGAGTATCTGGTACGCATGATGGAAAAGGTGCCGCCGACCATCCCGGAGGATGAGCGCATCTGGTTCGCACTGGCCGCCTATAACATGGGTTATGCGCATATGCTTGATGCGCGCAAGCTGACGGAGAAGCAGAAAGGCAATCCTGACAGCTGGGCAGATGTGAAGATGCGCTTGCCGATGCTCAGCCAGAAGCGCTATTACAGCCAGACTAACTACGGCTATGCGCGTGGCCACGAAGCCTATGCTTATGTAGAGAATATCCGTAAGTATCAGATAAGCCTGGTAGGATATTTGCAGGATCAGGAGCGTAAGCTGGCACAGCAGGCGGCGATGGAAGCCGAACTGGGCCAGGGTTATCCGGCGGTCGAGCCGAAGATTGCGATGAATTAAATAACGGTTCGGGCATGCCCGGACCCTACGATTCTGAACGTCGCTGCCGCTCGATTTTTTTCTGCGCCCGGCGCTGACGGAAGAAATCACTGAGCAGCGCCGCACACTCTTCGGCCAAAATCCCCTGTTCAATCTTCACCTGATGATTCATGCCCGGGTGGCCCAGTACATCCATCAGTGAACCGGCAGCGCCCGTTTTGGCATCGCGGGCGCCAAACACCAGCCGCCCGACGCGGCCATGCACCATCGCGCCGGCACACATCACGCACGGCTCCAGCGTCACGTACAGCGTGGTATCAATCAGGCGGTAGTTCTCGATCACTTTGCCGCCCTGGCGGATCGCCATGATCTCCGCGTGTGCGGTCGGATCGTGGTGGCCAATCGGCCGATTCCAGCCCTCGCCAATCACCTGCCCGTGGTGAACCAGCACCGCGCCAACCGGCACTTCCCCTTCATCCCAGGCGCGTTGGGCCAGCGTCAGCGCATGGCGCATCCAGAATTCGTCGTTATTGTCGCTCACCTGAGTCTCCGGCAGAAAAAAAGCGCGACATTATATACCAGTTCAGTCCAGTTGCTGTAGCTCACCCGCAGGCGTCACGCGAAAACGATGCTGGCAGAAAAACAGCAGCGGATTGTCCTGCTTGCTGTCGCTGTAGCCGCTCCATAACTGCAGTGGGGTGCCGATCTGCTCTTCCAGCTGCGCCACCTTTTCATGGCCAAGACAGCGCATCGCCAGTACGCGTCCGCCGTGGGCGCGCGCCATCTGGCTGGCGATCAGTTTGACGTGCGGCAGAAATGCCGAATCAAAGTAGACCTGCTCCACCAGCGGCTGCGGGGAGCCGGTGATCAGCCAGACATCGGCATCTTCGCTGCGCAGGTAATCCGTCAGCCGCTGCTGCACCACCGGAAACGCGGTGACGCGCTGGCGAAACCAGCGGGCAAACTGCTGCTCGCGCGCTTGCAGGCGCGCTTCACTGTGGCCGAAGGTGATCGACCACAGCAGCAGGCTCATCGGCCAGCGCGCTGCCCGGCCCTTAATCAGCAACCCGGCACCTATCACCGGCAGCAGCGGCACCACCAGCAGCAGATTAAGCGGCTGGCGCCAGAGCAGCCAGCGCATAAAGGTGCCGAACATATCCTGCTGGTGCAGGGTGCCATCAAGGTCGAAAAATACCACGCGTCGTTGGCGACTGGATGTCAAACCTTACTCCTCAGGATCGTTAAAGCCCATAAACCAGGCAAACAGGAAACCGCATACAGCAGCTGTCAGCCAGCCTGCCAGATACATCATCACTTTTCCAGCCACAATGGTCAGCGCCAGCGGCAAGCCGGAGAGACCAAAGGTGATCAGGGTAGCGACCTTAGCATAGCTGATTACTGCACCGCCCACCGCCCCGCCAAGACAGGCGGCGATAAACGGGCGGCCAAGCGGCAGGGTGACGCCGAAGATCAGCGGCTCCCCCACGCCCAGAATGCCAACCGGCAGCGCCCCTTTCACCAGCTTTTTCAGCCGTGCGTTACGGGTTTTCAGCAGCACCGCCACGGATGCGCCAATTTGCCCGACGCCAGCCATTGCCAAAATGGGCAGCAGCGCGTTAGAACCGTGTGCCTGCACCAGCTCCACGTGGATTGGCACCATCCCCTGGTGCAGCCCGGTGAGCACCAGCGGCAGAAACGTTCCTGCCAGCAGCGCCCCGACCAGCACGCCACCGCGATCGATAGCCAGCGTGGCACCGTGCGCGATGGCATCGGAGATCGTGCCGCCCAACGGTTGCAGTAGCACAATCGCCAGCGTGGCAGTAATCAGTGTCGTCAGCAGCGGATTGAGGATCAGCTCCAGCGACTCCGGCAGGCGCGCGCGCAGCCGTTTTTCAATCCAGCACATCAGCGCGACCACCAGCAGCACCGCGATCACCCCGCCGCGCCCGGGCACCAGCGGTTCCCCAAACAGCGTGATATTTGCCAGCGCCGGGCTGGAGAGTATCCCGGCCATCACGCCGCCCAGCGCGGTCGAGCCGCCAAATACGCGGGCGGTGTTCACGCCGACCAGAATATTCATAATGGTGAAAATCGCGCTGCCGAAGATCGCCGCCAGTCCGAGAAGATTGGGATACTGCGTTGCGATATCGCCGACGATATCCGGGCGCTTAACGATGTTAATCACCCCGGTGATCAGCCCGGACGCGATAAATGCCGGGATCAGCGGGATAAATACGTTCGCCAGCTGGCGCAGTGCGTCACTGAGCGGAGCATGATATTTCGCCTTGGCCCGCGCTCTGTTTTCACGCACGCTGTCGATCGCCGCAGGGCTCATCAGGCTGCGCATCGCCTCCACCACTTTGGCTGCCGCGCCGGGACCGACGATAAACTGGTGCTGGCTCCCCTGCTTGACGTAGCCTTTTACGCCCTCCAGCTGGCGCAAATCGTTGAGCTGCAGCTGCCCTTCATCGCTGACCTCAACGCGCACCCGCGTCATGCAGTTTTCCAGTTTAATGATATTGGCCGCGCCGCCAATGCCCTGCAGCAGCACCTGCGCCAGCCGGGTAGACTTTTCCATGCCTTATCCTTTCAGTGCCGCACGCAGGAAGCCATGATGCTGTAGCAGGCGCTGTTTAGCCTCAGGGGCTGGGATGTCCGCCAGGATCATCAGAATTGCCGTTTTCACCTCGTGATGAACCTGTTGTAACGCCGCATCGGCCTGCTCGGGCTGGCAGCCGGTGGCCTCACACACCATGCGGCGTGCGCGATCGACCAGCTTGATATTAGTGGCCTGCATATCGACCATCAGGTTTTGATACACCTTGCCGATTTTGACCATCGCACCGGTCGAGATCATATTCAGTACCAGCTTCTGAGCGGTGCCGGATTTCAGCCGTGTGGATCCGGTCAGCGCTTCCGGGCCAACCACCGGGGAGATAGCGATTTCCGCCTCATGGGCAATTGGCGAGTCGGGATTACAGGAGATTGCTGCTGTACGGCAGCCCTGCTGGCGGGCATAGCGCAGCGCGCCGATCACGTAAGGCGTGCGCCCCGATGCTGCCAGCCCGACCACCATATCGTTAGCGGTCAGATCCAGCGCCTGTAAGTCACTGACGCCGAGCTGTTCATCATCTTCCGCCCCTTCCACCGCTTTCAGCAATGCGCCTGGCCCCCCGGCGATTAGCCCCACCACTACGCCGTGTGGCACGCCAAAGGTTGGCGGGCATTCGGAAGCATCCAGCACGCCAAGCCGGCCGCTGGTGCCAGCGCCCATGTAGATCAGACGTCCACCTGCTGCCAGAGAAGCGGCTGCGGCATCGACGGCAGCGGCCACCTGCGGCAGCGTCAGGCTGACCGCCGTAGCAACGGTGGCATCCTGCTGATTAAACTTGGTGACCATCGCCAGCGTCGACAGATTATCGAGGTCGAGCGTGTCCGGGTTGCGCGTTTCTGAGACCAGTGAGCCAAGGTTCATTATTCCCCCTACTGAATTTTTAATTCTAAAGATAAAAACTATAATGGAATATTTAATTCTTTGCGACGACGCATTTTCCTGTTTTTAATCATCGCGGCAATAAAATGAAACGCTAGACTTAACGCTCTGCCTGTTATCATTGCAGATAATTCAATATGATGGATCTGAATTCGTAAGAGGAAAAGAGATGAGTTCACTGCTGCGTATCCGTCAGCTGTATCCCAGCCTGGCACTGAATGAGCGCCGTCTGGCGGATTTCCTGCTGTCGCAGCCGGACCGTGCGCGCCACCTGAGTTCACAAAAGCTGGCTGACGAGTCAGGGGTGAGCCAGTCAAGCGTGGTGAAATTTGCCCAGAAGCTGGGTTACAAAGGCTTTCCGGCGCTGAAGCTGGCACTGAGCGAGTCGCTGGCTGGCAAAGATGCCATCACCGTGCACAACCACATTCTGAGCGACGATGCGTTAAAGGTGGTCGGTGAGAAGCTGTTTACCGAAAAGCAGTCGGCAATCCGCGCCACGCTGGATATCAACAGCGAGGAGATGCTGCTGGAAACGCTGCGCCTGCTGAAAAATGCCAAGCGCATCGTACTGGTCGGTATTGGGGCTTCCGGCCTGGTGGCGAAAGATTTTTCCTGGAAGCTAATGAAGATTGGCATCAGCGCCGTCGCCGAGCAGGATATGCATGCGCTGCTGGCCAGCGTGCAGGCGCTCAGCCCCGGCGATGTGCTCCTGGCGATCTCCTACACCGGCGAGCGCCGCGAGATCAATCTGGCGGCGCAGGAAGCGCAGCGCATCGGTGCGACCGTGCTGGCCTTCACCGGCTTTACGCCTAACACCCTGCAGCAGTCCGCCAGCCACTGTCTGTACACCGTAGCAGAAGAGCAGACCACGCGCAGCGCGGCAATCTCCTCAACCACTGCCCAGCTGGCGCTGACCGACCTGCTGTTTATGGCGCTGATTCAGCGCGACCCTGAACGCGCCTCCAGCCATATCCGCCACAGTGAAGCGCTGGTGAAAAAACTGGTGTGAATAGTCGGGGGGCAAAGTATAATATTCCCGGAAATTTATGAAAAACTCCGGGATTTTAATTTTTAATGTATAGAAACTGCATTAATCAGATGTTAAAAATCTCACTTTCGTTTAGGGACCCGAGCTTATATAGGAAGAGGCAATCGCCCTGCTCGCAGAATTCTAAAGGACATATAAAATGTTGACCGTAACATTACACTTAAAAAAGTCACAACATTTGAACCAGTATATTTACGGTTTTTTAATGCTGCAACGCACTGGAGTGCTTAAAATAAAAAGCATCAACCATGATGACTCATTAAAAAAACATATCCTTCGTGCAAACATAAACGGTTTAAAAATCGTATATGATGCTGAGGATGGGGATCATTTTGAGAGAGGTTTTTTTTCGCAATCTGATTATGAGTGGTGTGATTTTTACTATAAAAGAAGCTGTAGTGAATCATTGTTAATAAAATACACTAAGTGCCGACCATTAACATTCAACTACAGTCTAACGCCGTCATACAGCAAAATTGACTATCTTAATCAGAATTTTCGGCGCCTTATGGGGAAAGGTGATATTCGCCATTACGATCTCGAAGTAACGCCTTTTTACTCATCACAGCCTAAGATTCTTTTTATTACAGGTTTATGGGATCCTATGGAATCACACGATCCTGAAGTGCAGAGAGAGTTTGAAGAGATCACAATGAAAAGAGTCTCTATCCTGAAAACTTTAAAACGTCATTATTCACATTGTGCAACATTTGGTGTTAATGGCGATCGTGATTTCACTCGTCGTGTAGCCGGGGAATTTATCCTTCCCAAAAGGCTAACGACCAGGCCTCAATTCATCAGCATGATGAAATCCCATGATATATGCATCACAACTAATGGCTTACATAATTCAATCGGCTGGCGATTTGGAGAGTTTGTTGCTTCTTCCAGAGCTATTATTTCTGAAAAATTACATTATAAAGTCCCCGGCTGTTTTTCTGAAGGAGTTAACTACCTCAGTTTCAACAGCGAAGACAGCCTTTTAAAGTCCCTGTCCTGCTTATTAGAAAATCATGACATGCGATTATCAATGATGCTTGAAAACCAAAATTATTACAAAAATCATGTGCGTCCGGATATTCTTATAATGAATACGATCATTGAAAGCGGGGTGTAATTTATGGCGTTAATCATTACCAAGCGCTGTATCAATTGCGATATGTGTGAGCCGGAGTGCCCGAACCAGGCGATTGCGATGGGGGATGAGTTCTACGAAATTGACGGCGAGCGCTGTACCGAATGCATCGGACACTACGACGCCCCTACCTGTCAGCAGGTCTGCCCGATTGATAACACCATTATTGTTGACCCACAGCGCATTGAGAGCAATGAGCAGCTGTGGGACAAGTTTGTAGAACTGCATACGACAGGTTAATTTTCGATAATCACCGTAGCACAGGCATAATGGCGCTCATCGGCCAGCGTGACGTGGACGTGTACCACGCCGAGCTTATTCGCCACTTCCTGCGCGTGCTGGAAAAAGCGCAGGCCGGGTTTGCCCAGCTCATCGTTGTAAACTTCAAACTGATTAAACGCCAGCCCGCCGCGGATCCCGGTGCCGAAGGCTTTCGCCGCCGCTTCTTTTACCGCAAAACGTTTAGCCAGAAAGCGCACCGGCTGCTGATGGGCCTGATACTGCCGCCATTCATTATCACTCAACACCCGCTTCGCCAGCCGATCGCCGGAGCGGGAGATCACCCCTTCAATACGGGCGATCTCCACGATGTCGGTGCCGAGGCCGAGAATAGCCATTAGCGACGCGCTTCCCGCATCAGCTGCTTCATCTCTTTCACTGCGTCAGCCAGCCCGCTGAAGAGCGCCCGGCCAATAATCGCATGGCCGATGTTCAGCTCGTGCATCTCCGGCAGAACCGCAATCGGCTGGACGTTATGGTAGGTGAGGCCGTGGCCCGCATTGACCTTCAGGCCTTGGCCTGCGGCGTAGGTGGCCGCCTCGGCAATACGTGCCAGCTCGGCGTCACGCTCCGGGCCTTCTGCGGCTTCAGCGTAGGCACCGGTGTGGATTTCGATGTAGGGAGCGCCCGCCGCCACGGCGGCGTCAATCTGGCGATGGTCGGCATCAATAAACAGGGAGACCAGAATACCAGCCGCATTAAGGCGCTGTACTGCCGCCGTCACTTTATCCTGCTGGCCGGCAACATCCAGCCCCCCTTCGGTGGTCACTTCTTCACGCTTTTCCGGCACCAGACAGCAGAAATGCGGCACGACCTCGCAGGCGATATCGACCATCTCATCGGTGACGGCCATTTCCAGGTTCATGCGCGTCTGAATGGTCTGACGCAGAATGCGCACATCGCGGTCGGTGATATGACGGCGATCTTCGCGCAGGTGTACGGTAATGCCATCGGCACCGGCCTGTTCGGAAACAAACGCCGCCTGTACCGGGTCGGGATATTGCGTGCCGCGCGCATTACGCACGGTGGCCACGTGATCGATATTAACGCCTAACAACAACTCAGCCATGACAGTCCTCAGATTATCGCGAAGGGTTTTGTCGAGTGTACAACGTTCAGCAGCCTGAAGGGTATGACCTGTGGCTATTCGTCCGCGGCTGGCGCTGCGTCCGCTGGTTTTCTCGGCAAAAACTGACGAAAAAGCTCGGTGCTCTTGAGAGGTTTACCGCCAAGGTAAGGCTTCAGCGCAATGCGCGTGAAGCGTTTGGCGGCGCGCAGGGTATCGGCATCGGGAAATTCACGCTGGTACAGCGCGCGCAGATGGCGTCCGGTAAAGCTGCGGTTATTCACCACCAGGCTGGCGATAAAACCCTTCTCTTCACGATAGCTGTAGGTCATATCATCGGCGACCTCTTCGCCGCTGCCGGCACAGTGCAGGAAATCAACGCCGTAGCCAAGATGGCCGAGCATCGCCAGCTCAAAGCGCCTCAGCGTGGGTTCCGGCGATCCGGTCACGCCTGCCAGCCCCTGAATGCAGTGCAGATAATCAAAAAACAGCTCGCTGAAAGCCGTTTCGTGTTCCAGCACGCGGGAAAGCAGTTCGTTGACGTAGAGACCACAGTAGAGAGTAATACCGGAGAGAGGCAGCGCCAGAGAGACAGGTTCAGCCCCGCGCAGCGTTTTCACTTCGCCGCGACCGCCCCAACGCACCAGCAGCGGGGTGAAAGGCTGTAATGCGCCCTTCAGGCTGGAGCGTTTGGAACGGGCACCTTTGGCCAGTACCCGTACCCTGCCGTGCTGTTCGGAGAACAGGTCAAGCAGCAGGCTGGTTTCGCTCCAGGGGCGTCCATGCAGGACAAACGCGCGTTGCCAGCCTTCCATCAGTTTCAGAGATCGTCGGTATAGCCCAGGCTGCGTAAGGCGCGTTCGTCATCCGCCCAGCCGGACTTCACTTTCACCCACAGCTCGAGGTGAACTTTCGACTCGAACATATCTTCCATATCACGGCGCGCTTCAGTGCCGATCACTTTGATCTTGGCGCCTTTATTACCGATGACCATTTTCTTCTGACCTTCGCGCTCCACGAGGATCAAACCATTAATGGTCAGCCCGCCGCGCTCGTTAGTCACAAACTGTTCGATTTCCACGGTCACCGAGTAGGGCAGTTCCGCGCCGAGGAAACGCATCAGCTTTTCGCGAATGATTTCGGAGGCCATAAAACGCTGCGAACGGTCGGTAATATAATCTTCCGGGAAGTGGTGCTCAGCCTCCGGCAGACGCTTACGCACGATGCTGGCGATGGTATCCACGTTGTCGCCCTTTTCGGCAGAAATGGGCACCACGTCCATAAAGCTCATCTGCTGCCCCAGGAACTGCAGGTGCGGCAGCAGAATGCTTTTGTCCGTGAGGTTGTCAATCTTGTTGATCGCCAGCAGCACCGGCACGCGGCCATCTTTCAGCTTGTTCAGCACCATCTCGTCATCGGCGGTCCATTTGGTGCCTTCAACCACGAAGATCACCATTTCAACATCGCCGATTGAGCTGCTGGCAGCGCGGTTCATCAGGCGGTTGATCGCTCTTTTCTCTTCCATATGCAGGCCGGGGGTATCGACGTAGATCGCCTGATAATCCCCTTCAGTATGGATGCCCATAATACGGTGGCGCGTGGTTTGTGGCTTACGCGAGGTGATGGAAATCTTCTGCCCCAGTAACTGGTTCAGTAGTGTAGATTTACCAACGTTCGGGCGGCCTACAATAGCAATAAAGCCGCAATGGGTAGTTTGTTCGCTCATTCAATTCCCAGCTTAATCAGCGCCTGTTCGGCCGCTGCCTGCTCAGCTTTGCGTCGGCTGGAGCCGGTTCCCACAACCGGTTCTGCCATGCCGCTTACCTGGCAGTGAATAGTAAATTCCTGATCGTGCGCTTCGCCACGCACCTGTACCACCAGATAAGATGGTAACGGCAGATGACGACCCTGCAAGAACTCCTGCAGACGCGTTTTTGGATCCTTTTGTTTATCGCCCGGGCTGATCTGATCGAGACGACTGGCGTACCAGTTGAGGATCAGCTGCTCTACCGTCTGGATATCGCTGTCGAGGAAAACCCCGCCAATCAGCGCTTCCACGGTATCCGCAAGAATCGATTCACGACGGTAGCCGCCGCTTTTCAGTTCACCCGGCCCCAGGCGTAAACATTCGCCCAGGTCAAATTCCCGTGCCATTTCAGCCAGCGTGTTGCCACGCACCAGCGTGGCGCGCATGCGGCTCATGTCGCCTTCATCCACGCGCGGGAAGCGCTGATAAAGGGCGTTAGCAATGACGTAACTCAGAATTGAGTCGCCCAGGAATTCCAGTCGTTCGTTGTGTTTACTGCTGGCGCTGCGGTGAGTGAGCGCCTGCTGTAACAATTCCTGATGGGTAAAAGTGTAGCCCAGCTTTCGTTGAAGCTTGTTAATTACGATGGGGTTCATGCGTTACCAATTTCTGAATGCGTCAATTATGCTGCACACGGAACAGGGCTGAGCCTGTACACCAACACGATCTGTTTCGTGTGCAGTGGCCTGGTATACGACCAGGCCACCCGTAGTTAATGTTGCCCGCAGGCAAACATTAGTGAATACCGCCAATCCTGCTGAGACGAACGCCCGTTGGCCATTCCCCTTCCTGCTTGTCAAAGCTCATCCAGATGGCGGTGGCTTTGCCTACCAGATTACGCTCCGGGACAAAGCCCCAGTAACGGCTATCTGCGCTGTTGTCGCGGTTATCACCCATCATAAAGTACATGCCTTGCGGCACGACCCAGCTCGACTGCGGCTGGCCCGGCTGCTGGTAATATGAACCCGGCTGACTCTGCGCCTGGGTTACCAGCAGAATACGGTGGGTGACATCGCCCAGCGTCTCGTTGCGGGTGGCTAAACGCAGGCCGCCCTGCATCGATTCGCCCTGTGGTACCTGATAGAAACCGTTGCCAACTTCGTTACCGCTGAAGCCGCTAAAGGTCTGAATAAAGTCGCTTGGCTGCACGTCTGAATAGGTCACTGCCAGCGCTTTATCGCACGGCGTGCCGCCATCACAGGCGGGCTGAATTGAGACCGTTTTGCTCAACGGATCGTACACCACGCGGTCACCCGGCAGGCCAACAACGCGCTTAATGTAATCCAGGCTCGGATCTTTCGGGTATTTAAATACCGCGATATCCCCGCGCTTCGGATGGCCAGTTTCGATCAGCGTGGTCTGAGTAATCGGATCTTTAATCCCGTAGGCGTATTTCTCTACCAGGATAAAGTCACCAATCAGCAGCGTTGGCATCATTGAACCGGAAGGGATCTGGAACGGCTCATAGATAAATGAGCGCACCACAAACACCACGAACAGCACCGGGAATACCGATGCCGTGGTTTCCACCCAACCCGGCTGCTTGTCAGCCTTGGTTTCCGCAATGCCTTCGGCCTGCGCCGCCGCGCGTTTGGCGCGACGGGCCGGCGCCCATTTGAACTTATCGATGCACCAGACAATACCGGTGACGAGCGTTGCTATCGCCAAAATCAGGGCGAACATATTAGCCATTCCAGTTCCCTCAAAGCCCGAATTCGGGCTTATTTGCTGTCTTTACCTACGTGCAGAATGGCCAGGAACGCTTCCTGCGGCAACTCAACGTTACCCACCTGCTTCATACGTTTCTTACCGTCTTTCTGTTTCTGCAGCAGCTTTTTCTTACGGCTGACGTCACCGCCATAGCACTTAGCCAGCACGTTTTTACGCAGCTGTTTCACCGTTGAACGGGCAATAATATGGTTGCCAATGGCCGCCTGAATCGCGATGTCGAACTGCTGACGCGGGATCAGGTCTTTCATTTTCTCGACCAGCTCGCGGCCGCGGTACGGCGCGTTGTCGTTGTGGGTGATCAGCGCCAGCGCATCGACGCGCTCGGAGTTAATCAGAACATCGACGCGCACCATGTTGGACGCCTGGAAGCGTTTGAAGTTGTAGTCCAGCGACGCGTAGCCACGGGACGTTGACTTCAGACGGTCGAAGAAGTCGAGTACCACTTCCGCCATCGGGATTTCATAGGTCAGCGCAACCTGGTTTCCGTGGTAAACCATGTTGGTCTGCACGCCGCGCTTCTCGATACAGAGCGTGATGACGTTGCCGAGGAACTCCTGCGGCAGCAGCATGTGACACTCGGCGATGGGCTCGCGCAGCTCTTCAATGTTGTTCAGCGGCGGCAGTTTACCCGGGCTGTCCACATAGATGATCTGGTTGTCGGTGGTCACCACTTCGTAAACCACGGTAGGTGCCGTGGTGATCAGCTCGAGATCGTACTCACGCTCCAGACGTTCCTGGATGATCTCCATGTGCAGCAGACCCAGGAAGCCACAGCGGAAGCCAAAGCCCAGCGCGGTAGAGCTTTCCGGCTCATAGAACAGGGAAGCATCGTTCAGGCTCAGCTTGCCAAGCGCATCACGGAAGGCTTCATAATCGTCAGAGCTGATGGGGAACAGACCGGCGTAAACCTGCGGCTTCACTTTTTTAAAGCCTGGCAATGCTTTGTCAGCGGGGTTACGTGACTGGGTCAGAGTATCCCCGACCGGAGCGCCAAGAATGTCCTTGATAGCACATACCAGCCAGCCTACTTCACCACAGTTCAGCACGTCGGTATCAACGCGCTTCGGCGTGAAGATACCCAGGCGGTCAGCGTTATAAACCTGACCGGTGCTCATCACCTTAATTTTGTCGCCTTTACGCATGGTGCCGTTTTTGATACGCACCAGCGAGACGACGCCAAGGTAGTTGTCGAACCAGGAGTCGATGATCAGCGCCTGCAGCGGGGCTTCCGGGTCACCTTCCGGCGGTGGAATGTCGCGCACCAGGCGCTCGAGCACGTCAGGCACGCCGATACCGGTTTTCGCTGAACAGCGCACCGCATCAGTGGCATCAATGCCGACAATATCTTCAATCTCCTGCGCCACGCGATCCGGATCGGCCGCCGGCAGGTCAATTTTGTTCAGTACAGGTACGACTTCCAGATCCATTTCCATCGCGGTGTAGCAGTTTGCCAGGGTCTGAGCTTCTACGCCCTGCCCGGCATCCACCACCAGCAATGCACCTTCACAGGCCGCCAGCGAGCGCGAAACTTCATAGGAGAAGTCAACGTGTCCCGGAGTGTCGATAAAATTGAGCTGGTAAGTTTTACCATCGGGTGAATGGTAATCGAGCGTCACGCTCTGCGCTTTAATGGTGATGCCGCGCTCACGCTCTAAATCCATGGAATCCAGAACCTGCGCAGCCATTTCGCGTTCGGTTAACCCGCCGCAAATCTGGATCAGACGGTCAGAGAGCGTGGATTTACCGTGGTCGATGTGGGCGATGATAGAAAAGTTTCTTATGTGCTTCATTATTGAGATTTTTCTGCCTTACAAATTCTGGAACTCTCGCGATGCGAAGCAGGAGAGCGTGATATCACAGGCGGACACTGGCCCGAAAGGCAGCATTCTACACTACATATCAAAGGGGTGGAATCTTCGCAGGCAGGCAATAGTGCACGCAAAGGCATATCGACGAGGAAATAAGATTTGAACCAGCGTGGAACGGGGCTGACGGCAGGACAAACCCGCCGCCAGATTCGAGGCCAGTCAGGCATCGGTAGTCACGTGCAGCGCGTCAGGAGGCAGTGCAACGCTGAGGATCACCGGCTGGAAAGAGGCTGAACGGCCCAGAATGCTGGAGATACCTTTTGCAATAATAAAACCGCCCACGCCGCCAAGCAGCGCGCCGCTGGCCGCAGCCAGATCGCTGTGGAACAGCATCTGGAAAACGCCGGCCAGAACGAATAAACCGATAAGCGGCGTCATATAAACAAGGAATGCCGAACTCAGCAGGCTGGTTTCGGCAATGCCTAATTCAATACGCTGGCCCGGCTGCAGCGGCTCGACGCTGGTGATTTTCATCACGTGCGCATTTTTTGGCCCCAGCTTGTTCAGCATATGGCTGCCACACCCCTTGCGGGCAGAGCAGCTGCTGCAGGAAGTTTTCATTTCGGAGTGCAGTGTGGCAATACCATTCTGCCACGAGACCACCGTCGCCCATTCTCTCATCATGGTGTTTTACCCATCGTCACGCTGTCAGCAATACGTTTAGCGGTGGCAGGAGGCAGTTCGCCCACTACCGTAATTTCCGCATTATTACGCACTTCAGTCTGCACCGTACGACGCCCAGTGCGCAACTGCTGTGGCGAACTGCTTTTATCCGCCATCGTCACGTTGATGGAAAAACTGAACAGACCATCGGAGTAGAGCCGGGATTCCACCGGGCGATCAAGCGAAGGTAGCTGGCGGCGGCTCTGGGCGATCTCTTTCATTCCGGCGGGCAGCCAGCCAGCTTTCCAGTTGAAGGTCACCGCACCGCTGGTAGGTACTGAAAGCACCGGCGGCAGCTTAGCGGTTTCCAGGCCCTGCATAATCTTACGTACGCCGTCATCCACCGCGAAGCTGACCACGCGGTACTGTTCCAGCGTCTCGCCGTCGCGGTCCATCAGGTCAACCCGCAGCGGCAGCTTAGTGTCGCTATCCAGCCAGACAATGTAACCGTAGCGCGTACCATCACGCGGCACGATGCGGATCACTTCGCACAGCTGGTCGGCAATGCGCGTGCGGCCAACGGAGACAAAATCATAGGTCGCGGCAAGCTGCTGAAAATCGGCATACACCAGCGCCGGCAGCGAATCAACAATGTGATCCCCGGTCATGGTGAACGGTTCCAGCCCCGCTTCAAAATAGCTGACCTCATTGCCGCGCTGGATAATCTCACGGCGCGGCCCATCCATCTGCAACAGCTGGGCAAAGACTTTGTTGTCGATAACGGTATGACGGTAGCGAAGCGATTCAATGCCCATGCGGGAGACATTGATATAGGCAAGTTCGTAACTGAGAGACTGGCTGGCCTGCTCCATCTGTTGCAATAGTGCCCCGGAAGGCGTTTGCGCGGCCGGGGCGACAGAGGAGTACATCAGGCTGCCAGCCATAAGGCTGACTGCACACCAAAGCTGCTTCATTACTGCGATTGCATTCCTAACGACTGGTTACCTGGAACCTGAGCAGCAGCCTGCTGATCGGGGCTTTGCTCAAACTGCAGCTGTTCAGCATGCAGACGGCGTTGCAGTTCATAGTCCTGCAGCAGCGCGTTCACGCGGCGGCGCTGGTCCTGAACCTGCTGGTTAGCGTTGCTATTGTTAGTGTTCGCGTTGTCCGCGGGCACACCCAGGCTAACCGGGGAAGCCTGCCCCATCATCGGCAGCGTGTTAAACACCGGGGCGTCGGAAGACTGACCGACCACCGGTTTATTGTACTGCTGCACGCCGACAATCACGGCCAGAGAAACGCAAGCGGCGACGCCAACCTGAGTAATCTGAGCTGCCCACGGGCGCACTTTTGCCCAGAACGGCATCACGGCAGCCTGTTCAGGTTTAGGCTGTGCTTCAACAATCAGAGGAGTGACTTTCTGCGCTGGCTCGTTCTCAATCGCCGCCATGACGCGCGCGGAGATATCAAAATCGAGCAGCTGAGGAACATCACCGCGCAATGTGTCGCGAATCAGGTGATAGCTTTCCCAGTTTTTCTGCAGCACAACGTCTTTAGACAACGCGGAAATGGCTTCATTATCCAGCGTTTCACCGTCCATCAGAGCGGAAAGTTGTTCTTTCTGCATACCTCAATACCCTTCCTGTGTCCGCTATCGCTAGCGTTGGATAAGCGGTTGAATTTTATTATCGATAGCTTCACGGGCGCGGAAAATACGGGAGCGAACAGTCCCTACCGGGCAATCCATGATCACGGCTATCTCTTCATAGCTCAGGCCATCGAGTTCACGCAGGGTGATAGCCATGCGCAAGTCTTCGGGTAACGTCTCGATGGTACGAAAAACGATTTGTCGCAACTCTTCTGACAACATTAAGTTCTCAGGGTTCGATATTTCTTTCAGAGCTCCCGCACTTTCGAAATTTTCTGCATCGATCGCGTCCACATCGGTAGACGGCGGGCGGCGCCCCTGAGCAACCAGGTAATTTTTGGCCGTATTGACGGCAATACGATAGAGCCAGGTATAGAAAGCACTGTCGCCCCGGAAAGATTCCAGCGCACGATAGGCCTTAATAAACGACTCCTGCACTACGTCAGGCACGTCTCCGGAGGGCACATAGCGGGAAACCAGGCTCGCCACTTTATGCTGATAGCGAACTACCAGTAAGTTGAATGACTTCTGGTCTCCTTTCTGTACACGCTCTACGAGAACCTGATCCGTTAACTGCTCGCTCATCCGAGGTAAATTCTCCCCAAATCTGTCTTCACGCGTAATCGCACTTCCAGCAATAACTCAATCTTTTTGAGCAAGCATGCGGTTTGAGTCGTCATCATCAGGAAAGTTCCATTACGCCATTATTTTTGTGTTGCCGCCGGGGGACAGGACAAATCAGCACGCTTTTTTATGCATTCTTACGGATTTGTCGGCCACTGCCTCTCTTTGTTCCTGAAACAGTGACGCTCAGGAGCCCAACAGCCGTCGCAGAGTACCGCAAGGAGCCTCAGTTTTCACCCTATAATCACGACAATAAGTGAACGTTCGTAATATTAAACGCCCTCTTACGCGAATTTTTCAAAAAGATGTCGTATTTGTGACGAGCACTATTTGATTTGGCTCCCACTCTCGAGCGTGGTCGATAAAAAGCCTTTTTGCCTAGTTAATTTGAGTGCTATGCTCAGCAAACAACCTGTTTAGTAAATTAAACACCATGACTCTCTCTTCCGATTATAGCTGTGACGTGTTGATTATTGGCAGCGGCGCAGCGGGCCTTTCGCTGGCGTTACGGCTGGCCGAAAAACATCAGGTCACCGTGCTGAGCAAAGGCCCGGTCAGTGAAGGCTCCACGTTTTATGCTCAGGGCGGTATTGCCGCGGTGTTTGATGAAACTGACAGCATCGAATCACACGTGGAAGACACCCTGATTGCCGGCGGCGGCCTGTGCGAACGTGAGGCCGTCTCCTTTATCGCCAGCAACGCCCGTCACTGCGTGCAGTGGCTGATCGACAACGGCGTGCTGTTTGATAAAGACACCCCGGCCAACCATGAACAGCCCTACCACCTGACGCGTGAAGGCGGCCACAGCCATCGCCGTATCCTGCACAGCGCCGACGCCACCGGCAAAGCCGTGGAAACGACGCTGGTCAGCCAGGCGCTGAGCCATCCGAATATTAAGCTGATTGAACGCAGTAACGCCGTTGACCTGATTGTTTCCGATAAAATCGAGCTACCGGGCGAGCGCCGCGTGGTGGGCGCCTATATCTGGAACCGCAAGCGTGAAGCGGTGGAAACCTGCCGCGCCCGCGCCGTGGTGCTGGCAACCGGCGGCGCGGCGAAAGTCTATCAATACACCACCAACCCGGACGTCGCCTCCGGTGATGGTATCGCGATGGCCTGGCGTGCAGGCTGTCGCGTCGCCAACCTTGAGTTTAATCAGTTCCACCCAACCTGCCTGTTCCACCCGGATGCACGCAACTTTCTGCTGACCGAAGCGCTGCGCGGTGAAGGGGCCGAACTGAAGCGCCCTGACGGCACGCGCTTTATGCCTGACTTCGATCCGCGCGGCGAGCTGGCCCCGCGTGATATCGTGGCGCGGGCGATTGACCATGAGATGAAGCGGCTCGGCGCTGACTGCATGTATCTGGACATCAGCCACCAGCCGCCGGAATTTATCCGCGCCCATTTCCCAACTATTTATGAAAAGCTGCTGACGCTCGGCTTTGACCTGACGGAGCAGCCGATCCCGATTGTGCCTGCGGCGCACTACACCTGCGGCGGCGTGATGGTCGATCAGCAGGGGCGCACCGATCTCAGCGGCCTGTATGCTATTGGCGAGGTGAGCTACACCGGCCTGCACGGTGCTAACCGCCTGGCGTCAAACTCGCTGCTGGAGTGCCTGGTGTATGGCTGGTCAGCCGCCGAAGATATCCATCGTCGCCTGCCGGACCTGCCGATGGTGGCGGGATTACCTGCATGGGATGAAAGCCGGGTCGATGATTCGGACGAGCGCGTGGTGATCCAGCATAACTGGCACGAGCTGCGGCTGTTTATGTGGGACTACGTCGGTATTGTACGCACCACTAAACGCCTTGAGCGCGCCCTGCGCCGCATCAACACGCTGCAGCAGGAGATTGACGAATATTACGCCAATTTCCGCATCTCCAATAATCTGCTGGAGCTGCGTAACCTGGTTCAGGTCTCCGAACTGATGGTGCGCTGCGCGATGGCGCGCAAGGAGAGCCGCGGACTGCACTACACGCTGGATTACCCGGAAGCGCTGGAAGAAGCGCTGCCGACCATTCTGCAGCCGCAGCTGAACGATTAATTAGCGGAACAGATAGAAATCGCGGGTCAGGCTACAGTGCGCTTCAGAGTACTGCTGGTCAGGCCCGCGAATCGTCATCCGGTCCAGCAGTTGTTCACCGGCTTTCGGGGAGAGCGCCAGCAGCACGCGGTTAGGTGGCCGCGTCTCGTTATCAGACACGTCGGTGCGAAAACGCAGATGCCAGCCGCGCTGCAGCGCCAGCTCCACCAGCTTACTTCCGGCCGCTTCCGGCAGGACCACGCAGAAAAAGCCCTCTTCAGCGATCAGATCCTCAGCACACTTCAGCAATACATCGTGCGTCAGGCTGGCGGTGTAGCGCGCGGATGCCCGCTGCGGGCTGGCGCACTCCGATCCCGGCGCAAAATAGGGAGGATTGCTGACAATCAGCGAATAGCGCTGCAAACAGCGTTCGCTCCAGCTAACAATATCCGCCTGATGTACATGCACTCTGCCGGGCCACGGCGATGCTGCGACATTTTCTTTGGCCTGCCCGGCTGCCGCTTCATCCAGTTCCACCGCATCAATTTCGACGTTCTCAGCGGTTCTCTGCGCCAGCATCAGGGCAATTAAACCACTGCCGCTGCCGATATCCAGCGCACGCGTAGCGTTCGCCACCGGCGCCCAGGCGCCCAGCAGCACGCCATCGGTGCCGACCTTCATCGCACAGCGATCGTGAGCAACAAAAAACTGCTTGAAGGTAAATCCGTTGGCGCGAAGAATGGCTTTCTGTTGTGACATTTGACTGACCTGAAAGGGAAACGGCGCTAGCATAGGACAATCCGCGATGAAGGAAAAGTCATTAACTCGACACAAACAGATGAAGATCGCGCTCAATCTGTCTATAATCAGCGCCCCAAACTGAGGTAGACCATGACTGTAACCACTTTTTCCGAACTCGAACTTGACGAGAGCCTACTGCAAGCCCTGCAGGAGAAAGGCTACACGCGCCCTACTGCCATTCAGGCAGAAGCTATTCCGGCAGCACTGGAGGGTCGCGACGTTCTGGGTTCGGCACCAACCGGTACAGGCAAGACTGCGGCCTACCTGCTGCCCGCGCTACAACATTTGCTCGACTTCCCACGTAAGAAGTCCGGCCCGCCGCGCATTTTGATCCTGACCCCGACCCGTGAACTGGCGATGCAGGTTGCAGACCAGGCGCGTGAGATGGCGAAACATACCCACCTTGATATCGCCACCATCACCGGCGGCGTGGCGTTTATGAACCACGCCGAAGTTTTCAGTGAAAACCAGGATATCGTGGTCGCCACCACCGGCCGCCTGCTGCAGTACATCAAAGAAGAAAACTTCGACTGCCGCGCGGTGGAAACGCTGGTGCTGGATGAAGCCGACCGCATGCTGGACATGGGCTTCGCTCAGGATATCGAAACCATCGCCGCCGAGACCCGCTGGCGCAAACAGACGTTGCTGTTCTCCGCCACGCTGGAAGGCGAAGCTATTAAAGACTTCGCAGAACGCATTCTGAACGAGCCGATCGAGATTGAAGCCGATCCGGCACGCCGCGAGCGTAAAAAAATCCAGCAGTGGTACTACCGCGCGGACCATATCAAACATAAAACCGCACTGCTGATCCACCTGATGAAGCAGCCGGAAGTGACCCGTGCCGTGGTGTTCGTGCGCAAGCGCGAGCGTGTGCACGAGCTGTGCGGCTGGCTGCGCGAAGCGGGCATCAACACCAGCTACCTGGAGGGTGAACTGGTGCAGGCCAAGCGTAACGAAGCGATCAAACGCGTGGTTGAAGGCCGCGTTAACGTACTGGTGGCCACCGATATCGCCGCGCGTGGCATCGACATCGACGATGTCAGCCACGTGTTCAACTTCGATATGCCGGTCACCGCAGATACCTACCTGCACCGTATTGGCCGTACCGGCCGTGCAGGTAAAAAAGGCATCGCCATCTCCCTGGTTGAAGCCCACGACAACATGCTGCTGGGACGCATCAGCCGCTACATCAAAGAGCCGTTGAAAGCGCGTACCATTGATGAGCTGCGCCCGACCACCCGCGCGCCAAATGAGAAGCTGAAAGGCAAACCGTCGAAGAAAGTGCTGGAAAAGCGTAAGCAGCAGAAAGAAAAAGAGAAGGCCGAAGAGAAACCGCGCGTGAAAGAGCGCCATCGCGACACCAAAAATATCGGTAAGCGCCGCAAGCCAAGCGCGGCGAAAACTGACAGTGCGGAATAATCACACTGCATAACAAAAAACCGCCTCGAGGGGCGGTTTTTTATTGGCTGATGATGAGCCAAAATGGACCCTAGCGTTTAGGATATCGTCCAGCCAGCAAAAAGTCTCAACCTCAGCAGTCTCTCAGCAAAAACCTGGCCTAAAAACCGCCGATTATCAGTTAAGTAGACAACAAAAGCGCATGGCGCGATATTCGCCATCCGCTTATTTACCGACGCCTGTTAATGCTTAAAGGCTTTCAGTAAAGGTACGCGTAATCACGTCACGCTGCTGTTCTGGCGTCAAAGAGTTAAAACGCACGGCATAACCGGAAACGCGAATGGTCAGCTGCGGATATTTCTCCGGGTGCTTCACCGCCTCTTCCAGCGTTTCACGGCTCAGGACGTTGACGTTCAGATGCTGACCGCCCTCCACGCGCACCTGCGGTTTCACCTCCAGCGGGATTTCACGATATTCGATTTCACCGAGATCGCTGACCGGTACCACCTGATCTTCGCTGTAGCCGGCTTTAGCACAAACGCAGCGTGCTTCCGCTTTGTCGCTGTCCAGCAGCCAGAAAGAGTTCAGCAGGGCATTATTGGTTGCTTGAGTAATTTGAATTCCGGTAATCATGTTGTTGCCTCCCAGGCAATGGGCGCTGAAGAGAAGCTCAGCGCCAGGTTGATGGATAAACCCGTAATTGACTGGGATCTGTATACCAGCCTGTGGATATGGCCTCTTTGATGCAAATCAAGCCATCGCTGGCACACTCGCTGGGTGATTGAGCAACTTTCTGTTTTATATCAATTTTAGCCGAATAATAATTTCTTCAATTCGTGTAAAAATTCAATTATTTTTTAAGTGTCACCCCGTGGGAAAGCGCGTTAAGCTACGCCCTTTGATGACGTTAAGGAGACGGTAATGGTCAATACCATGACCTGGCACGATGTGCTGGCTGAGGAAAAAGAGAAACCTTACTTTAAGGAGACGCTGGCCCGGGTAGCGGCAGAGCGTGCGGCTGGCAAAACCGTCTATCCCCCGCAGAAAGATGTTTTTAACGCTTTTCGCCTCACCGAACTGGGCGCGGTAAAAGTGGTTATTCTGGGTCAGGACCCTTATCACGGCCCCAACCAGGCGCATGGACTGGCCTTCTCCGTACTGCCGGGGGTCGCAGTGCCCCCTTCGCTGGTCAATATGTATAAAGAGCTGGTGACGGATATTCCCGGCTTCCAGCGCCCGAATCACGGCTTCCTTGAAAGTTGGGCACGGCAGGGGGTGATGCTGCTGAACACCGTGCTGACGGTGGAAGCCAGCCAGGCGCATTCGCACGCCAAATTCGGCTGGGAAACCTTTACCGATAACGTTATTGCCGCCATTAACCAGCATCGCGAAGGCGTGGTCTTTCTGCTGTGGGGCTCGCACGCGCAGAAGAAAGGCAGCATTATTGACCGCCAGCGCCACCATGTCCTGCAGGCGCCGCACCCTTCCCCGCTCTCCGCGCATCGCGGCTTTTTTGGCAGCGCGCACTTTTCCAAAACTAATCAGTGGCTGAGCGAGCACGGCGAAACGCCGATTGACTGGACGCCGCAGCTACCGGCTGAATAGCCTGTAAAATCAGGGGGTAGCCGCCCCCTGAAAAATAATTCCCCTGCTGAATTACTTACATTTCCACACGCTTAACTGCGAAGTCCGTCACAATTTCTTATCAAGTTTTCCCCTCTGCTGCCGATGGGTTCGAACTCGAGGAGCATAAAAATGCTCCCTTTCTGGCTCGAACTAACTTAGGGGTAAATTCAATGTCATCGCTAAAGAATATGAGAGTGGGCGTGCGGCTTGGTGCCGCATTTGGCCTGGTGATCCTGCTTTTGATCATCGTCAGCGCTACCGCAATTATCAAGACCAGCAACATTAATCATTCCATCGACAGCATCATCAGCGATCGCTACACCAAAGTCCGCCTGTCGTTTGATGTGCGCGACGGCGTTAATGACCAGATCAAGTTCTTGCGCGGAATGGTGCTGGATGCCGCCAACCCGGGAGCCAATGATAAACGTTTTACTCAGCTGGAAGCAGCAACCGCCAAAACCGATGCGGCGATTGACAAGATTGCCAAGCTGCAAACCACGCCAGTCGGCATTCAGAAGATCAAGGATGTGAAAGCGGCAGCAGCCCTGTTCGAGCAGGATAAGCGGGATCTGCTGGATCTGGTGCGCGCGCGGGATATCACCAATGCCACCGAAGTGGTGCTGCGTAAAATCACTACCACGCAGAATGCCTTCCTCGATATCGTGGTGGCCTTTGCCGACTCGCAGTCTGGCCAACTTCAGGCCGAAGGCGTTAAGGCGGTGAAGGATGGCTCAACGGCGATTAAGATCACGCTGATCTTCTCCGCGCTGGCGATGATTGCGGCGGTGCTGCTGGGTTATTTCCTCACCCGCTCTATCGTACGTCCGCTGCGTGAAGCGGTGAAAATTGCCGAAAATGTCGCGGCGGGCGATCTGCGCAGCGCCATTCATGTCACCTCAACGGATGAAACCGGCCAGCTGATGCAGGCACTGAAGAACATGAATGAAAATCTGCTGAAAATTGTCTATGAAGTGCGGTCCGGCACCGACCTGATTGCCAATGCCTCCAGCGAAATTTCGGCGGGCAATATGGACCTCTCCGCCCGTACCGAGCAGCAGGCCAGCTCGCTGGAAGAGACAGCTTCGGCAATGGAACAGATCACCTCAACGGTGAAGCAGAACGCCGACAACGCACGCCAGGCCAACCAGCTGGCCGCCCAGGCTTCACAGGTTGCCTTGCAGAGCGGCGATGCGGTGAAACAGGTGGTCAGCACTATGGAGATGATTAACGGATCGTCGAAAAAAATCGTCGATATCATCAGCGTGATTGACGGCATTGCCTTCCAGACCAATATCCTGGCGCTGAACGCCGCCGTTGAAGCCGCACGCGCGGGCGAGCAGGGGCGCGGTTTTGCCGTGGTTGCCTCAGAAGTACGCAGCCTGGCGCAGCGCTCGGCTTCCGCCGCGAAAGAGATTGCGCAGCTGATTCAGGACTCGGTGAGTAAAGTTGATGAGGGTGGCAAACAGGTGGCGAAAGCAGGTTCCACCATGGATGAAGTACTTTCCAGCGTGAAAAGCGTGACGCAGATTATTGGCGAAATCTCGATTGCCAGCGCCGAACAGAGCAGCGGTATCGATGAGATCAACATGGCGATCACCCAGATGGACCAGGTGACCCAGCAGAACGCCGCGCTGGTCAACGAGTCAGCCGCGGCCGCGCAGTCGATGCAGGAGCAGGCAGATCAGCTGTCGGTCGCGATCCGCGCATTTAAGGTTAACGAACCTGCTTTCCAGTAAGCGCGCATAAAAATAGCCGCACAAGGCGGCTATTTGGATACTGCAGGAGCGACCGGGGAAAGGTCGCCCCGTGCAGGCATTAAGCTTTGGCTTTGGCGACGGCAACCATCGCCGGGCGCAGCAGGCGACCGTTCAGGGTATAACCGCGCTGCATCACCATCAGCACGTGGTTTGGTGCGACCTCTTCAGACTCCATCATCGACATCGCCTGATGCACTTCCGGGTTGAACGGCACATTGGTGTCGCCAACCACTTCCACGCCAAACTTACGTACCGCACCCAGCAGTGACTTCATGGTCAGGTCGATGCCTTCAATCATCGAAGCCAGTTCCGGGTTCTCTTTATCGGCCACTTCCAGCGCGCGCTCCAGGCTGTCGATCACTGGCAGCAGCTCGTTGGCGAATTTTTCCAGCGCAAATTTGTGCGCTTTTTCCACATCCAGTTCGGCACGGCGACGGATGTTTTCGATCTCTGCCTGAGCACGCAGCTGCGCATCGCGCACGCCACCCAGAGAATCGGCCAGCTGTGCTTCCAGTTCAGCAATACGCTCATCACGCGGATCCACCACTTCTGCTGTTTCCGCGTCCTGGTTTTGTGCCTGCTCCATCTCGATTTCGTCTGAAACTTGCTCGTTTGGTGTGTTCTGTTCTTTACTACTCATGAATTTCTCCGCGTTTGTGCATATTCATCTCGCTGGTTCGCTTATTATGGGGATCAGAATCGCGGTTTCAAGGGAACCAGTCACATTGTCGGGGCAGTTTACCTCGTAAGGAATGCCAGTAACATGAATACCCACTTCAACTGCATCGGGATCGTCGGCCATCCACGCCACCCTACTGCACTCAGCACCCATGAAATGCTGTATCGCTGGCTGACCGGGAAAGGCTATCAGGTCATTATTGAGCAGCAGATCGCGCGCGAGTTGAAACTGGATGGTGTCCTGACCGGAACGCTGGCGGAAATTGGCCGCAAGGCCGATCTGGCCGTCGTGGTCGGCGGTGATGGCAATATGCTGGGTGCGGCGAGAGTGCTGGCGCGCTATGACATCAAAGTGATCGGAATTAACCGCGGTAACCTGGGTTTTCTCACCGACCTTGACCCGGACAATGCGCAGCAGCAGCTGGCCGACGTGCTGGAAGGCGAATACTTCGTTGAGAGCCGCTTCCTGCTGGAAGCGCAGGTTTGCCGCCAGTCCGGCACGCCGCGCATTGGCACGGCGATAAACGAAGTGGTGCTGCACCCGGGCAAAGTGGCGCATATGATCGAGTTCGAGGTCTATATTGACGAAAACTTCGCGTTTTCGCAGCGGTCGGATGGCCTGATCATCTCCACGCCGACCGGTTCCACCGCCTATTCCCTCTCGGCCGGCGGGCCAATCCTCACCCCGTCGCTGGATGCCATTGTGCTGGTGCCGATGTTCCCGCATACCCTGTCGGCCCGGCCATTAGTGATCAACAGCAGCAGCACCATCCGCCTGCGTTTTTCCCATATGCGCGGCGACCTGGAGATCAGCTGCGACAGCCAGATAGCGCTGCCTATCCAGCAGGGAGAAGATGTACTAATCCGCCGCAGCGATTATCACCTGAACCTGATCCACCCGAAAAATTATAATTATTTCAACACGCTAAGCTCAAAGCTCGGCTGGTCAAAAAAATTATTCTAAAAAGCGTGCTGCCTGAGTTTACTGTTTATAAAACCAGTATATACTGTATGAAAAACCATATCTGTGTTTTCATACAGGAAAGACAATTATGCTGGCACAACTGACCATCAGTAACTTCGCGATTGTTCGCGAGCTTGAGATCGACTTTCAGCGCGGAATGACGGCTATCACCGGGGAAACCGGTGCGGGTAAATCCATCGCCATTGACGCGCTGGGTTTGTGTCTGGGTGGTCGTGCCGAGGCTGATATGGTGCGCCAGGGGGCAGCACGGGCCGATATCTGCGCGCGCTTCTCCCTCAAAGATACCCCTTCCGCGCAGCGCTGGCTGACGGACAACCAGCTGGATGACGGTAATGAATGCCTGCTGCGCCGTGTGATCAGCAGCGATGGTCGCTCACGCGGCTTTATCAACGGCACTGCGGTGCCGCTCTCCCAGCTGCGTGACCTCGGCCAGGCGCTTATCCAGATCCACGGCCAGCACGCCCATCAGCTGCTGCTCAAACCTGAACACCAGAAAACACTGCTGGATGCTTACGCCGGTGAACCTCTGCTAATGCAAAACATGGCGCAGCACTATCGTCAGTGGCACCAGAGCTGCCGCGCGCTGGCGCAGCATCAGCAGCTGGCACAGGAGCGTGAAGCGCGTCGTGAACTGCTGCAGTATCAGCTGAAAGAGCTGAACGAGTTTGCGCCGGTCAGCGGCGAATATGAGCAGATTGATGAAGAGTATAAGCGCCTGGCGAACAGCGGGCAGCTGCTCTCGACCAGCCAGCAAGCCCTGCTGATGCTGGCCGATGGCGAAGAGAACAACCTGCAAAGCCAGCTGTATACAGCACGCCAGCTGATGACCGAGCTGATTGAGATGGACGACAAGCTGAGCGGTGTGTTTGGCATGTTGGAAGAGGCCGCTATCCAGATCAGTGAGGCCAGCGATGAGCTGCGCCACTACTGTGACCGCCTCGACCTTGATCCTAACCGCCTGCACGAGCTGGAGCAGCGCCTGTCGCGCCAGATTAGCCTGGCACGCAAGCATCACCTCGCCCCGGAAGAGCTGCCCGTATTTCATCAGCAGCTGCTGGCAGAACAGCAGCTGCTTGACCAGCAGGAGAGCGACCAGGACGAGCTGAGCGCAGCCGTCAGCCTGCACTATGCTGCTGCCCTGAGCTGCGCACAGCAGCTGCACGAGCGCCGCACTCATTTCGCCAACGAGCTGAGCGGGCTGATTACCGACAGCATGCATACGCTGTCGATGCCGCATGGCCGCTTCAGCATTGAAATTCAGTTTAACCCGGACCATCTGACGGCTGAAGGCGCGGACCGTATCGATTTCCGCGTCAGTACCAACCCTGGCCAGCCGGTTCAGCCGCTGGGCAAAGTGGCATCGGGCGGTGAGCTGTCGCGTATTGCGCTGGCAATTCAGGTGATTACCGCACGTAAAATGGATACGCCGGCGCTGATTTTCGATGAGGTGGACGTGGGTATCAGCGGGCCAACCGCCGCAGTGGTCGGTAAAATGCTGCGCCAGCTGGGTGAATCTACTCAGGTGATGTGCGTGACGCACCTGCCGCAGGTGGCAGGCTGTGGCCATCAGCATTTCTACGTCAGTAAAGAGACCGACGGTGCGATGACCGAAACGCATATGCAGCCGCTGGACAAGCGCGCCCGCCTGCAGGAACTGGCACGTTTACTGGGCGGCAGCGAGGTCACGCGCAACACGCTGGCGAACGCCAAAGAGCTTTTAGCCGCCTGAGCATTGCACTTTTTTACCGGATTGTGGTCATATCGTTGCTTCGCAGAGGTTTTAAACTGCGGAAAGGTTTATTATCATCGGCAGCTTACACTGGTATCGTAGTTGCACACTGATAGACCCATGTCCTGGAGCGGTTTGTTTCAGGGAGTCCGGGGATACGAATATAGCCACAAAGGAATAAACATTGATTATGCGCTGTAAAACGCTGACTGCTGCCGCGGTGGTTCTTCTGATGATGACCGCTGGATGTTCCACTCTGGAGCGAGTGGTTTACCGCCCGGATATCAACCAGGGCAATTACCTGGTCGCCAATGACGTCGCCAAAATCCATACTGGCATGACCCAACAGCAGGTTGCTTACACGCTGGGCACGCCGATGATGCACGACCCGTTTGGTAAAAACGTGTGGTATTACGTATTCCGTCAGGAGCCAGGCCACGAGCCGGTGAAACAGCAGACGCTGACCCTGACGTTTGATCAGAACGGGACGCTGACCAACATTGATAACAAACCTGCACTGAGCAAAAACGAAGGTTAATCCTCTGTTCAGCCAGAGGCCGCCCTTTTTCCGGTTGGCCTGTAAAAAATAAGGCGCTCAATGCGCCTTATTTTTTTGCTGCCCGTTCCGCCCGCTGGCGACGCAGATCTTTCGGGTCGGCAATCAGCGGCCGATAGATTTCGATGCGGTCACCGCTCTGCACTTCATCCTGCAGCTTCACCGGGCGGCTGAAAATCCCCACCTTGTTCTGCTGCAAAATGATGTCGCTGCGTATCTCCAGCAGGCCGGAAGCGATGATCGCCTGCTCTACGCTGCTGCCTTCCGGCACTTTGACGCTGTAAAGATACTGCTTGTCCGGCAGTGCATACGCCACTTCCACCACGATATCAGGCACTGTAGACCTCTTTCGCCCGCTGGGTAAACGCCTGCACCATGCTGCTGGCCAGCTCTTTAAAGATGCGGCCAAATGCCAGCTCAACCAGCATGTTGGTGAACTCAAAGTCCAGATTCAGCTCAACCTTGCAGGCTTCTTCGCTCAGCGCAGTAAAACGCCAGCCGCCGTTTAGCTTGCGGAAGGGACCATCAACCAGCTGCATATGGATGCTTTGATTATCGGTCAGCGTATTACGGGTCACGAAGGTTTTACTGATGCCGGCTTTAGAGACATCAACTGAAGCGGTCATCTGGTCATCGCTGGCGTCCAGCACCCGGCTACCGGTGCAGCCCGGTAAAAACTGCGGATAGCTGTCGACATCGTTAACTAAGCGGTACATCTGCTCAGCACTGTACGGCACCAGCGCGGAACGACTAATCTGGGACATAACGATTCCTGTCAATTTCTAGAACTTATAAATAATACCATTGCCAGCAATCAAACAAAAATTCTCTCCGGCCGGGCATCTGCTAGAATACCCGTTTCCCCCGTCAGCGGCTTTACAGGGGATGCCATTAATCACTGCTTCATGTACACTAAGTAGCACTATGACAAAGAAAAAAGCACATAAACCCGGTTCCGCTACCATTGCCATGAACAAGCGCGCCCGCCACGAATACTTCATCGAAGAAGAGTTCGAAGCCGGGCTTTCGCTCCAGGGATGGGAAGTCAAAACTCTCCGCGCCGGTAAGGCCAACATCAGCGACAGCTACATCATGCTGCGCGATGGCGAAGCCTACCTGTTTGGGTCAACTTTCCAGCCTTTGAGCGTCGCCTCTACGCATTATGTCTGCGACCCGACGCGCAGCCGCAAGCTGCTGCTGAAAAAACGCGAGCTCGACACGCTAATTGGTAAAGTTAACCGTGATGGTTACACCATTATTGCGCTGTCGATGTACTGGAAAAACGCCTGGGCTAAGCTGAAAATCGGCCTGGCAAAAGGTAAGCGCGAGCACGACAAGCGCGATGACATCAAAGATCGTGAGTGGAAATTAGACAAAGCACGTATTATGAAACACGCTAATCGCTAACCTACTGGTACAGCGACAGGTTTTTCTGATATACTGCGAAACAGTACTTGGGGCTGATTCTGGATTCGACAGGATTTGCGTAGCCCTAGGAGCATGCCGAGGGGCGGTTTGCCTCGTTAAAAGCCGCAAAAAAATAGTCGCAAACGACGAAAACTACGCACTAGCAGCTTAATACCCTGCTTAGAGCCTTCTCTCCCTAGCTTCCGTTCTTAAGACGGGGATCAAGAGAAGTCAAACCCAAAAGAACTCGTGTGGATACCCGGCCTGGGGTTGAAGCACTAAAACTAATCAGGCTAGTTTGTCAGTGGCGTGTCTGTCCGCAGCTGGCCGGCGAATGTAAAGACTGACTAAGCATGTAGTGCCGACGGTGTAGTAATTCTGGACGCGGGTTCAACTCCCGCCAGCTCCACCAAATCTTTTCGCGGCGGTTCCAGAGCCGACTGCAGAAGTCCTGAAAGCCCACAAGGTTAACGCCGAGTGGGCTTTTTTGTGCCTGTCATTGTCCGAGACATCCGGCTAAATCCGGAGAAACTTGGTACACGTTTAGGTACACGCTATAGTGTGGTCCATTATGGAAGGGATCCAGGCATGGCGCGCATCACACGCCCCTTCACTTACAACGAAATCCTTAAGGCCAAACCTCGGGAAAAAGACTTCACCCTTCATGATGGTGACGGTCTGTTCTTACTCGTCAAAACCTTTGGTAAAAAACTCTGGCGCTTACGCTACCAACGTCCAGTCAGTGGCAGCCGAACCAATTTGAGTCTTGGCTCATACCCTGCCCTTACTCTTGCAGCAGATCGTCAGATATGCGAGCAGCACTTAACCACGCTCGCACAAGAAATGGATCCGCAACAGCGTCAAGAGTAGGCATCAGAACTACGTCAGATTAAGCTGGATAGTATTTTCTAAACGGTGGCTACCAACTGGTTCAAAATGAAGAGCAAAAGCGTTACTGAAGACTACGCGAAAGATATTTGGCACTCTTTAGATAAGAACGTGTTTCATGCAATAGGCGCGATACCAATTCAGGAGATTAAGGCGAGAACGATTGTTGAAGCATTGGAGCCAATCAAAGCATGTGGCGCATTAGAGACGGTTCGCCGCTTGGTACAACGTATTAACGAAATCATGATCTACGCCTTAAACACTGACCTGATTGATGCAAACCCGGCATCTGGTGTCGGAATGGCATTCGAGAAACCGAAAAAGCAAAACATGCCGACGCTTCGACCAGAAGAATTGCCAAAACTTATGCGCTCACTGGTTATGTCCAATCTGTCTGTATCAACTCGCTGCCTTATTAACTGGCAGCTCCTGACTCTTGTACGTCCATCTGAGGCCTCTGGTGCAAGATGGGCAGAGATCGATCTCGACTCAAAACTCTGGACAATTCCAGCCGAACGGATGAAGGCAAAGCGAGAGCATATTGTCCCTCTATCTCCTCAAGTATTAGAGATTCTGGAAGTGATGAAGCCAATTAGTGCTCATCGTGAACATATTTTCCCAAGCAGAAATGATCCAAAGCAATCGATGAATAGCCAGACTGCCAATGCCGCTTTAAAACGTATTGGCTATGGCGGAAAGTTGGTTGCTCATGGTCTACGTTCTATAGCAAGTACAGCACTCAATGAGCAGGGATTCAATGCATATGTTATTGAAGCAGCATTGGCTAATTTTGATAACAATGAAGTCCGAAGAGCATATAACCGCTCAATACTTAACTCAACGTTTTGATTTGATGGATTGGTGGGGCTACTTCGTCAAATAAAAAAACAATTAGAATAATAAAGGAGGGCGATAAACCTCCTTTGTAAATAAATTCAATCAATTAAAGCCCTTTTTATAAAGTAAGCTTCGAGCTCAGAAAAATATGTTCCTTTGCGATAAAACACCTTTACCATTTCGATCAAATCGTCCAACTCCAAAGCTTCCTTAATATCAAAACTTAGTCTCTCTAGTAATTGAACCGGAATGCCCATCTCTTCGAGAACTGCAAAACTCGGATTTAGATGATAGTTTTCTATTTGAGATACTAAGAAGCCATAATCCGCACTGTAGTCATATTTTTTTTCGTAATTTATTGTATTGACAATATCCTGTGCAAGATTCAAAAATTTCGGTAAAGAGTATCCGTAAATATTTTTAATAAACTTCAACTCGGAATTTAACGCTTTAGATATATCATCTCTATTTTCTTTTATCCACTTTATTTCACTCTTTAGATACTCCTGAAAAGTATTAGCATTTATATATGAGAAAAATTTAGCTGATATAACTTCTTCATCAATTTTAAAGCCAGCATTTCTAACGGAACCCTGCTCCATGTACAAAAAAAGAGAACTTAGCAACCACATTGCTTTTGAAGTCGGTAAATGTTTAAAACTCAATTCTTTTAATACATCGTATTGACGCTCACTTAAAGATTCATATAAATACTGGATTTTATCAAAACTATATTCCGGATGAGCCTTTAACAAATGAATAGGAGCCTTGCAACTATTATAATAATCATCAAGCCTTTTATATGATTCGTCCTTTAAGTGCACTTCCTGAACCCCTGCCAATAAATTTATGGGCGTAGAGTTCTCTTGCGTACCTAGAGGAATATCAACTATAGATGATGAGTAATCTGATGAAGGTGGTGCTTCTAGGCAAAATACATTTCCTACGAAATGTTTTCCCATTCTACCTGCACGTCCTTTAATATTACTATGTGTGAATCTGTCAATTGATCCAACTCCATTTCTATTATCAAATATAATTATATTTTCTGCAGAGGTATTCACACCTTCTATAATTGTTGATGTACAAATTAGTATTTTGATAAGTGCATTATTGAAAATATCTACTGTAGTTTGTTGCAAAGCCCTAGGTAGATTACCATGATGAATACCAATACCATGCTCAATTGCTTGGGCATAATCCCATTCAGGAGTGAAGTTATCCTTTACCCATGATACATATTCACTGGGAAATATACACGTAACTTCTTCAGTAATTAATCTCTTAACGATTTCGGATGCCGAGTTTGGAGAGCGGCAATATATAATAGTTTGACCATCATATTTCTTTAATACCTCTATAGTTTTATCTCCTTTAGCGCTGACATCACTAGCTGCCAAATTAAACTCATATATATTTACTGCTACTGTGTTGAAATTGGTATTTACATAATAAAAATCAGGAGCCACATCTGATAGCCCTCTAATATCTTCGATGAATGGGCCGATCAAATAAAACTGCTTGGATATTGAAAGTAACTTACTTAAGGCAATATTCAATGATATAACTCTTTCATCCTCTAAGTCTTTTTTAAATGACAACTTATAAAACTCACCCATGACGAATTAATCAACAAACTCAATGTCGTTTCTTTCATTAAATCGCTCTTGCGTTAATACATATATATTTTTTCTTTTTTTTACCATTTGAATACTGTGATGGATAATATCATAATCAGAGCTAAATTTTGTATTAAGTCTTTTCCTTGTTTCATCAATTAGTGCAATTGTTGGGACAATTATCACTATAACATCATATTTACCACTTTCGATTAAAGTATCAACTACAGCACTTTTCCCCATGCTAGTTGGTGCGCTAAGGACAACATTCTTACCTTCAATTAATATGTTATATATTTTCAATTGCATTGAATGAAGCGTGAAATCACTCTCTTTTACTGACGTAAACAAATCGATAGCCATTCTCTCTTCATAGTTAAGATCCTGAAACTCACTTCGAAGATATGGTAAGAGCCCAGACTTCCTGACAAGTCTCTTTAATATATCCCTATACTTAGCAAATATATCGATATCATTTAAGGCTCTAATAACCATTTCCCTACCATCGACTTCGGTGAGTTTGTTATCCATTTTTTCATTAGCTATCTTAAGATATTCAAAAGGATTGAAATCGGACTCGGAAAACAAACGTTCACTTAAATCATTCATTGGTTAATTCTTTTATCAAACTCTTTAATTAAAGTTTCAATACATGGGATTGGATATAAATAAAAATGTAAGTTTATCTTTTTGTATATTTTATCAGTTACTATCTCAGATACTAACATTTCAAAATGTTCTCTTACTTCAGCTAGTAATTGAGGCAAATATGATTCATCCTCACTTTCATCATACTTTAAGGGCTGACTTTTAGTTTTATAACCGATAAAAACCACAAAATGAATCATATTAAACAAATTATCTATAGAGGATGTCCCTTTTAAGTATGGATCAACGTCATGTTTTAACAGAAAATTATCCTTCTTAACATCCAGTATGACTTTTTTATGATTCTGAAAATTATTCAGAAAATTGTCTATAAAATCACATTTTAATTTTGGTATTGTTGTTGAAAAATTATCACCATCAAGTATCTCACTAAAACCAACCCATAGTTCATCGGGGTCATCATTATTAATTACAATGTGCACATTATCATATATAGTTACACGTTCCTTGTTGCTATCTACGTATAAATTTGCAGAATAGATTGGTTGACTTAAATTATTTTTTCTAATGATAGAATGAAGCGTAACTCTTAGAAGCAGACTTGGTACTTCCTTTTCCTTTAAGGCCATTCTTTTTTTTAGTAGATCAATTTTCTCTTGGAAGTTTGTGCCATTGATATTACTAAGCTCCTCAGGTGAAAGTAATACTTCTGGCAACCAATTATAAACTCCCTCGGCAATATATCCAAACCGATACCGAAATAATTCGTAATCTTGATAAAACAACTTTCCAATCAGATTCTTTTAATTATCATCTTCAAAATATTGATTATATTCTTGTAGTATATAATCAATTTTATCTGGTTTTTGTGGGTATACTTTTAAGGATTGTGTATCATCTTTTGATGCATACTCAACCTCATCCCAAAACCATGATATGAAGTCCTTTCTTAAGTAGGATTTATCTTCGCCAACATTTATCTTTCTTGATAGAGCACTTTTATCCGTCAACACATATACTATTGACTGCAAGATTGCTCTCTCATGCCTATCCCTTAAAAAAACATCCTTCTCTTGTGCCGCAACTCGAATATTCCTGAGTATCATCAATTCAAGCTCATTTTTAGACGGAATCACTTCCCACCAAGTATTATCTATCCAATAAGCAATGTCATTTCCTAGCGGGCTTTTACTTTTAACCTTTGCTGATAATGATTTCAACAAACCAACGCGACCATCTTTATTATCTCTTTTTTTAAAGGGATTCTTAGGCATTGAAGATATGAATTCACTTCCCTTGGTGAGAGTATTTTAAATTTCGCTACATAGGCAGAATTATTGTCACAGGATAGTGATTTATGAATTATTGAGTCATTTTTAGTAGCCTTCTTCGTTTTACATAACTCGGTAACAGTCCACTTCGAGTCATTATCATTTGTTTTAACCTGAATATATTCTATATGGTTTTCGTAAACCAAATCAATGTCATCGACGACTTCACACCTAACATATTTAAGTGTTTTATCAATTAACATCTGTGTTAAATAGAATGCTGCTGCTAGGTCTTGATAGAAAAACCCTTTCTTAGCCCCAAGTCCACCGCTATCACTCTGATTCATAGTATCCATTGCACTCATAACCATTCCTTATAATACTGTATTTGCATACAGGGCACTGTATTTATATACAGAAAAATAAATCCAAATTAATATCTACTAAAAATCATCAGGATTTTTCTTATTATTAATACCTGTCTACATCTTTTGCAATCTTTGTTACAAGCTATTCCGTGCGCAGCCCCCGCCCACCTGCCCACTTCACTTAACGCATATGTTTTCATGCACTGTCTTTTTAACCTAAAGCCCATGAATCAAGGGCGCTGGGACATAATTTGATGAATGAATCTCATGCGTTTTCATGCAGCATAGACATGTACTCTCAGCTTCAACGGAGAAGCCAAATGGATAGCACAAAAAACCGGCAGATAAGCCGGCTCGTGGGTTGCTTGAGTCGTCAGACAGGAATTTGCTGGCGGTTGGAGAGCCTGGATGCTGAGCCATATTTTCCGAGCGTTTGAGCTGATTTCTGTGATTGCTCGCTTGCGGTTTCATCCTTGGTCTTAACCTTGTTAGGCCAGGCAATAATCGTGTCCACACTCCCAAGTGCCTTGAATGTGCATGAGCACCCGAGGTTTTTGCACTGATAGTAGCTCCGCTTTATGGATGGGGCGTCATAAAAGCTGGAACGTGCATGTGAGATCGCGCCACATTTAGGACACTGTAAAGCCATAAGCTTCCTCCGCAAGTTTCAGTCGCTTGAGCCTGTCCTGAAAAGTTTTATGCTTCGCCGGAGTGAATCTCCTAGATGCATCCATGCGAATTGATGCATCAGGCGACAAACCTGATTCATCCAGGATTTCCCGGCATGACTTAAGCAGTTCTGGAGCATTGAGTTACGCATGGTGCGCCAGTGCCGAACGCAGCACACGGGCAGCAACATCAAGGCCAAAGGGGCCGTTCAGATAAGGTGCCAGCGCGGAGGTCAACGCCTTGCCCGAATTTGCCGTAAAGTTACTCAAGGTATTATCAACACAGGCATCCACAACACTTCTTTGCGTGTAGAGGCTATCGTTTGCCGCACAGCTGATCTGCCATTCAAGGACTTCGAGCTTTTCTCTGAGAGTTTCAATCTGCCATGCGTAATGGGCAGGCTTATTCGCAGACAGCAACAATGCCTGCAGCCGTAACTGGGCTGTGCTTTGTTCATTGTGAAGGGATAGCCAGTCCTGAGAAGCTTCCCGGTAGTGCAGAAGCGCTTCCTGAGGGGAAATGGCTGTATTCATCAGATTTGTTTCTTCTTCGCTTTTTCGCGTTGTTTTTGAATACGAATTTGCGCCGCTGGACTGGGGGCGTTCTTAAGGACCTGATAGGCATTATTGTCAGCGCGTACTCCAATCGTTCTAAGGAAGGGGTCACTCTGGAATTGACCCTGACCCAAAATCCTGCTCCATTCAGAAACAGAATTCCGGCATGATAATGACTCCCCTGAACGGAGGATGTGCCGATGAAAAAGTCCTGATTCACTGAAGAGCAGATTGTTTTGCCCTGAAGCAGGCTGAACTGGGTACGTCAGTACCGGACGTCTTTCGCAAGCTGGGCATTTCGGATGCCACTTTCTATACGTGGCGTAAAAAATACGGCGGCATTTCGCCTTCGGGGCTGAAGCATATGCGGCAACTGCAAGAGGAAAATCTGCGGCTGAAGAGGCTGGCTGCCGATCTGAGCCTCGCCAAGGCGATGCTGCAGGACGTGCTAGCAAAAAAGAGCTGACGCTGGCACGCCTGCGCGAATGGGTCAGGGATCTGCAAGCCCGCTACGGTGCCACTGAGAGACAGGTCTGCTTTGCGCTGCGGGTCAGCCGCAGCTCGATTCGATATCGTTCTGTGGCCGCCGACGACAGCGCACTGCGGCTACGCATCCGTGAGATAAGCGAAACCCGGGTTCATTACGGGTACCGCCGGGAACACATGATGCTCAGGCGGGAAGGCTGGCGCGATAATCACAAAAGGATCTACCGCCTCTACAGTGAGCGGGCTCTGTCGCTGCGCCTCAAACGGCCACGCCGCAATAAATCCGCGCAGCGTCGGCAGCCGCAGCCTCAGGATCTGTATCCGAATCACGTCTGGGGCATGGATTTTGTCTCTGATGCGTTGTTTGACGGGCGACTACTGCGCCTGCTGACGGTTAACGACCTGTACACCCGCGAATGCCTGGGGATCTGCGTGGGGCAGAATTTGCGTTCAACAGAAGTGGCAAAAATGCTGAATAGCATAGCGCTCTGGCGACCTTTACCTCAGTTGCTGAAAACCGATATTGGTTCTGAATTTGCAGGAAAAATTCTGAAGAGATGGTTGTACGAAAGAGGCATCAGGATCGACTTCTCACACCCGAGAACACCGACGGACAACGCGACGGTGGAGTCCTTCAACGGCAGGTTACGGCAGGAATGTCTGAAAGAGAACTGGTTTATGTCTTTGGAGGATGCACGGTGCAAAATCGAGGCTTGGTGCACACACTACAACCAGAGGCGTCCCCATTTTACGCTGGGCTGGATGACCCCGTCAGAATTTGCCAAGAAGTCTGCCGGTTGCCAGAATAAACAACCAACATTAAGCCGGTTATTCCTAATTATGACTGGATTATATTCGGGGTCAGGGTCACCTAACTGAAGGTTGTACCTAATCCAGGGAGCAGGTCAACACCGGCTCGGAAGTGTCTAAATTATCTGTGGCGATTCAGATAACAAATCATCTGCACACTTTTTAACACATCTTCAAAGATCCAACTTTCAATTTCATTAGCAAATTTGCTACATTCACAGTATAGCTCTTATAGCAGGTACAGAAAATGGATACGGCTTTGCTAAGTGCACTGGACTCAAGCGGGAAAGCTAAATTTGAAAGTGCAGTAAATGCGTTGCAAGGGGATGTATCTGCGGCAGCGGCGAGACTCTCAGTCGATCCCCGACTTCGCCTTGAGTACTCTAAACGCATTAAAGAAATGACGGCCGATCTCAAAGCAAAAGCGAATAGTGGCATTATTAGCTGGGAAAAAGCTGCAGTTGAGGCTCAGGAAACCAGAAATCTGATTATGGATATGGTGCGAAGCCGGAGTACGCCACTTGGTAGGGCTATGGCAGAGAGGTTGAAGACTTCAGGTATAACATTTAATGAGTTAGTGGCTAAGAAAACTGAGTCTCTATTTGGGGCGAAAGCTAATTTTAATAGCTTATCAGAAATACAAAAAAATCAGGTTTATGCCGGAATTGTAGAGTCAGCGGGAAAATCAAATCCACAAGTTAATCTGAGAATGATGAAATTGTCCCGCGCAGCTAAGGGCTTAATCGTTCTTTCTATCGGGATATCAGTATATGAAATATACACATCAGACGATAAAACTTCGGAAGCCGGCAGGCAGGTTGCGATTAATGGAGCAGGTATTGCCGGTGGTTGGGCTGGTGGTGCTATCGCTGGTTTAATGTGTGGGCCTGGTGCGCCTGTATGCGTGTTATTGGGTGGATTTGTCGGCGGTGCTTTAGCTGCATGGGAAATGGGTAACTGGTGGAAATAAAGATGGAAAAAGTCACTACACTATTGCTATCGGAAGTCAGTGAAGCAACAGATACCACTCAGGCTCGTTCTGAAGTGCTGATTGGCGGAAAATCAACAGGAATTATCATTCCAGGGAAAGTGCTTGAAGCCGCTATAAAAATTGATTCACGTCGCTATCTTTTATTCGTGACGGATGACGTCATCTTTGAAGAAATGCTGACGATCCTGCTATTAGATTCCTCTCAAGGCATAGTAGAGAGACTGACTATCGGTGGCGCTTATTCTTCAGGTCACTTTGAGGACTTGAGGGTTTCCCACCGCTCCGCAAGCTTTCGCTTTATCGGTGATACCACATGGACAGTAAAAGTATCGCCATCACCCACGTTTAAACTGCCCTTTTCCGATCCTCGCGGTGTAAGCCGTGCAATGGGATTGAGAAAATATATTGATATCTCCGCTACCCCTGCTCCGGCCAGTTTCCGAAGTAGCCGATAATCCAAGCGGCATCATCCTGTCCATGTCGCAAAAAAAGATGACTGAGCAGCAAAACTACATGGCATTGGTATAGGCTTCATAAACCATACGTTTTAATTGCTAAAGCTAATTATGTCTCAGAATAGCATTAAGCCGTAATTTATAAAATTAACTCTCCATTAATCGGCTTGTTATCTAACCACTCAGTATCATCGGCCGTAACTTAAGCTTTGCCATGATATTCAGCAAGTAATTGCTCGAACGTATAATCCGTGTATATCTTCAATTCGACAAGCACTGGCTTATCATTAGATTTGTTATTGTTACCGCTATACATTAAACCTCCAATTTACTCAAGACACTCTCTTATAAAAGCACCAATTAACATCATTGCATTTAGCACAGCCCTAGAAACTTTTATAGACATTTTCTGGGTAAATTATTGAAAATATCTTTCATTCTTCACATGTCTAATTCCGCATCATTTATCAAGCTCCTATAGTCTAATTAAGACAAACTCTGCATTCTTCGGCTATCACTACGTACCCACTGTATCATCACATTTTTGTCAGGAAGACAGGAGTTTACATGGCAGTTATACCAATTACCCCAGATGGGGGCACCTCTGTTATTTGGAAAAACATGCGCGAAGCACGCATTCATGGAATGCCGCGAGACATGGCCACTCTTCGTGTATATTATTGGTTTTACCAAAAAGTAAGAAATCACGGCCCCTGGGATTACAAGCAACAAAGTTATCAGCTACAGAATTTTGGAAATTTTAATTTTGGTGCAACAGGTACAGCTGCAGGCATCCCAGCTGATATACTTTTGATGGGTGCAGGATGGGCGCAGTCCCGTGCTGGGACCAGTCAGCCGAACTGGGGGCACTGGTACAGCAAGCCACCTTATGGTGATGATCCCCGTGACCAGTTCTGGATAAAACAGGGAATTGATTATGCTAAGCAACACGGTTTTTAAGCGTCTGCATTGCGCTTTCACTTTCATTCTACTTATGATCGTTGTTGCTGGCGGGGTCGTTTTCTATTCTGAGCGCATATCACCAGACGATAAACTTTTCAGCGAGCAGCAGCTTACCCCCGACACCTGGCTCTACATTACTAAGTACCACGATGGCAGCGCCACCGTTGGCGAGGTCTATCGCTACTACCTCAACAAGCATCTAGATAAACCACTGCCTGTGCTCAGTGATAGCGCGCCATTCTTAGTCAGCGATCGCAGCAATGCCATGATTAATGCCGTGGGTGATCGCATACTGGTCAGATTTACCGGTAAGATCTACAGCTTCTCAAACTCTGCTTTCTTCTATGATGGCGAAACTCCGGTTATGCCGCTGATCGATTTGAACTCGACGGCTACCGGGCGTTATGGTTCGTAATTACGAAAGAATTCGTTCTGAGATATTCTTCCTGGAACAACAGCAGGTACTGCACTAACAGTGCCTGTTTCTATTGTTTCAGCTAGCCAATAAGTGCACCTCACTCTCCAGCCGTAAACTCAGCATCTCAATGCGTTCCACCAGCACCCACAGCAAGATATCGCGGGCTATAGGGTGAGTGAGTTCGGTGATGGCAAAGGCGAGAGCGCGGCACTGGTCGCATAACTCGGTGGTTTCTAGCGGGGTGTAATCATAAATTCCGTCATTCATCATGGTTATCTCGAAGCAATCATTTTGATATATGCGCAATTTAAGGCGCATATTGCCGAGATACAGTGTCAGGACGCCAATCCCGTCGCCGGATTTTGCCGACGCATGGCTACCTTAATCCTCGCTGAAGCACTTATTCAAGCACACACGATGGGTTGCAGCCGATTCTGGAAGGCGGCGCATAAAACGTGAAAACTACGCGTGCTTAAACAAAAAAATCGCGACTCGCTAACCGCATTTATAAGCGCTGCGTGACGAGGTGCGGGGAATTAAAGGCGGTAAAGAACGTTTATGAAGGCAGGTTAACCCGCCTTCATACACCGGGTCGTTGGGAAAAGACGATCGGCCCCTACGATATGAAAGCTCGCGTATCTTCCTGCCATCGTCGCGGCTTAACACTCGCAGCGGGCACGCTGTTAACAGGGATGAGGCCAGCCGGAGGTAAGCCGGACGTCACGCGGCAGGGATGCCGCGTGCCGAGGCCCGCAGGGAGCGTCTTTTGCCGTTCC